>Ga0326733_1000006_pt1 | contig 241297 bp, 246 predicted proteins | sample 14_GP2_308_FD_207946 | JGI IMG/M metagenome (GOLD analysis project Ga0326733, IMG submission 207946) | Glacier ice microbial communities from Ngari, Tibet, China - 14_GP2_30.8 | ecosystem: Environmental > Aquatic > Freshwater > Ice > Glacier | place: China: Ngari, Tibet | collected 2018-07-17
CGGCATCGTATTGGATCATCCAGCGTCGCACTGCAGTACGCCTGATGTTCATGCTCTGGCATACATTCTGGATACTTAGTCCTTGTTCTTTGATCATCTTGACAACCTCAAGCTTGAAGCTGGGGTCGAAATTTCGGGGCTGCTTTGCCATGTAATACTCCTCGGATAGTGGATTTTCTACCCATCGAGGTGTTCGTGCAAATTAGACCATTACAGTTGTTGCGGGTCGCTGATACCCGTATGTTTCAAAGCAAAAAATTGCGCAAGCATGGGGAGTTGCCGTCTACCTTAACTACGGCAGAGGTATTGTCGACCTTGCCTTAAGCGTCAACCATCCACCTGCAATGCCCGCCTGTATTGGATTGCCTCTGCCACATGTGCCTGGCCGATCGTTGCCACGCCTGCCAGGTCGGCAATCGTGCGGGCAACCTTCAACACCCGGTGGTAAGCCCGCGCCGACCAGTGCAAGCGCAGCATCGTCAGCCGGAGGATTTCTTCGCCGGCGGCATCCGGCTTGCAATATCGATCGATATCGACGCTCGATAGCACATGGTTCGCCTTATCTTGCCGAATCAGTTGCAAATCACGCGCGGCCGCAACACGCGTGCTGACTATGGCGGACGCTTCACCAGCACTTGCCTGCTGCAGCTCCTGATGGCTTAGTGCGCTCACGTATATCTGCATATCGATACGATCAAGCAGCGGCCCCGAAATCCGGCTTTGATAGCGCAAGACGGCATCCCTCGTACATTGGCAGCGATTAGACACATGACCAAGATAGCCGCAAGGACATGGGTTCATAGCAGCAATCAATTGAAACCGCGCCGGAAAATCCGCTTGCCGCGCAGCGCGTGAAATTGTGATCTGGCCCGATTCAAGCGGCTCACGCAACACTTCCAGCACCCGCCGATCAAACTCCGGTAATTCATCCAAAAATAATACGCCACAATGCGCCAATGAAATTTCACCCGGGCGTGGTGTGCTGCCCCCACCGACGAGCGCCACGCCTGAGGCCGTGTGATGCGGCGCACGATAGGGCCGCAGCTTCCAGTGCGCTGCATCAAAGCCGCTGGTGAGCGATTGCACCGCTGCAGACTCCAGCGCCTCTTGATCCGACATCGGCGGCAGGATCCCCGCAAAACGCGAGGCCAACATCGATTTGCCGGTGCCCGGTGGGCCAACAAGCAAGACACTATGGCCCCCCGCTGCAGCAATTTCCATGGCACGTTTTGCCTGGTTCTGGCCTTTTACATCAGAAAAATCCAAATGCTGCATGCGCGATGCAGCCAGCTTTGGCCGATCCACGCGATGGCGCAGCAGGCGCGCTTCCGGATCATGCGCAATGAAATGCGCACACACACCGGTCAAAGAATCGGCCGGGTAAATGGATGAATCCGTAACCAGCGCCGCTTCATCGGCATTGGCGCGTGGAAGAATAAAGCCGGCCGATGCAGCACTACCGGCGGCTCTATGCATGGCAAAGGTCATGGCCAACGCGCCGCGCACCGGCCGCAATTCGCCCGAGAGTGATAGCTCACCGGCAAATTCATACTGGCTCAATTCTGTATCCGGCATCTGGCCTGACGCTGCCAGGATGCCCAAGGCAATCGGCAAATCAAAACGGCCAGACTCCTTGGGTAAATCAGCCGGTGCCAGATTGACCGTAATGCGCCGAGCAGGAAATTCGAAGCCACTGTTTTGCAGGGCGGCCCGCACCCGGTCTTTGGATTCTTTGACTTCCGTATCAGGCAAGCCGACGATGGTGAAAGCGGGCAAGCCGTTTGCCAGGTGAACTTCGACGGTAACTGCAGGCGCCTGCATGCCGGCAAGTGCACGGCTTTTTAGTACGGCTAAGGACATGATGTTTTCTAAGGATGCGTAAATGGCACGCAACTTAGCATTGCTTGGGAAATTTTTAGCGGTTGACTACAAAAAATGTAGTTTGTGCTTTTGAGTAACGTGAGCGGTGACCTGCTGATATAGTCCAAATAATCAGGTAGCCGGTTCCCGCCCATACTGGCTTAGCCTCTGCGAGCACCCGTGCTCGAAACTTTGGCGGTAGGTCGCCAGAGGCCAGTAAATTGACGTGAACACCAGGCAGCAATTCTAAATCTTCTTGTAAGCCGCCTAAATCCAATACTGTGGCACCCGGTAAAACAAAGTCATACGTCCTCAGATATTTGCGTTATCTGCACAGTAGAAGATGTAGATTTTTTAGGCAAAGGCTTAATCGAGGAGCTCGAATCTCATGGCCGGAGAGAGCGGTTATTCACTGCTGAAAATGGGATAACCATACCTGCATAGATAAACTTGAATCAAGACCAGTCGAAAGGCCTCAAATTTTAATCGAGGCGTTTTTTGTTTCTCAACGACAAATTATAGCTTTTCTCGCATTAAACAATCGCATCTACAGTTTGAGTAGCATCACCTGTAATTTCCAAAGTAAGCAAACTAGTCATTCTCGGCTCACCTCCATTTCCGGCGGCTATAAAAGGTGTGAAAGAAACAACTTTAGTAGAAATTATCCAGATCGGATAATTTGGTCAAAGTAACAAATAACACGGAGGTTGGCGGCTTTTTGCCGGAGAACCTGGTCGACAAAATAATTACCGTTAACCTCATAGCGCGTCCAGGCCACGGCATCTATACCATCGCCGATCCGTTCGTGCGTAAAGCATGGCTCTGCCGTGCGGCGTTGGCGCACATTAAGTGACGCCATTACGGCGAAAATGCCCGGCGCCATTATGCCGATAGGTGACATGCCTATTATTTTTTAATTTTCCCGCTTACCTGTGCAGTTTTGCAAACGGAAAACAAGAGAGCGTGGCGTCGGTAACATTTTCGCAGCCAAACAACTCTAGCGACCGCAGCCGGGTGAGCGATTCGAGTTGGGCAAGGCCGGCATCGGTAATCAATTGGCACCCAGCCAGATGCAACGACTGTAGCCGTGCGAACGGCTGAAGATGAGCAAGGCTGGCATTGGTTAAGTTGTTGCAATAAGTCAAATCCAATGTTCGCAACTGCGTGAGCGGCTGGAGTTGGGCAAGACCCGCACCGGTTAGATCGTTGCATTGCGTTAAAGTCAGCGACTCTAATTGCGTAAGGGTATGAAGCGACGATAAGCCGGTATCGGAAATATTCTTGCAAGCAAACAAATTCAACGACCGCAAATCTGTCAATGTTTGGAGACGGGCAATACCCACATCAGTGATAGCGCCGCAATAACTTAAATTCAGCGACTGCAATTGCTTGAGTGGCTGTAGGCCAGCAAATCCTTCATCAGTGAGGTTGTGGCATCCGGACAGACTTAATGACTCCAATTGCGTAAACGGCTGAAGTTGGACGAGGCTGGCATTGGTAAGCCGGCTGCAATAGGTCAAATCCAATGATCGCAACTGCGGTAGCGTATGTAGATGTTGGAGTTCCTCGTCAATAAGGTTGTGGCACCCATCCAAATTTAGCGACTGCAATTTTGTAAGTGCCTGAAGATGGACGAGGCCAGCACCAGATAGGATGCCGTGCCGAGACAAATTTAGCGACAGCAACTCAGTGAGCGGTTTAAGATTGGCGAGGCCTCCGTCTGTGACGTTACGGCACTGAGACAAATTCAGCGAACGCAACCGCGTGAGTTTTTTGAGATGACAAAAATCGCCAATTGCAAGCCCGCGACATTTTGACAAATCTAATGACTGCAACTCCGGGAGTGACTGGAGACGGGCGAGACCAGTGCTCGTAACTTGGCTACGAGATAAATCAATGCGTCGAATTTTGGTGCGGATGTGCGGATAAAGCTGCTCGATTGCTTCCAAATGAGCATCAGTATTGTTTTCTAGGCCTGTGATCGCCACCTCGGTAACGGCAGGTAGCGATGCTAGCAAAAAATTAAGCGTTCCCAGTTCGCCAACTGGAATTGTTACTTTCTTTAGATCCACGGTACCTGTCTTGCAAAAACTTTTATTAATTAAGCGAAGCTCCTTGTTTTTCTCCCAACCGGCAAACTTTGCAATGCGCGCTCTAAGATCGCCAGACAATTTATCAACTGGAAAAAGATTTTTTGGTGCGTCAGAGACAGGTACAGTCGCATGCCCAACATCCGCCAGCGTGGGAATGATGGGCTCGGATGCAGGTGAGCGCTTATTGCCAATACGGTTGCCCATGGTTTTTTTTCGAAATGAACAGTAATAAATCGACAATATAAAACGATTCCCATCTTTATTTAAAATAAATGGACATAGTTGATGCTCAAATTTGATTTTTTATCATCAACACAGAAAAGGATATTTCCGGGTAGGGCCACGGCGTCTACACCATCTTTTCAAAATCCCTCATAGCTCCGACAATTTTTTCTCAAAACCAGATCGGAGCGAAATAATATTGGCGGGCTCTGATACAAACCAGATAAAGGAATCCCAGGCCAAATTGTGTACGAGGGCACGATATTGGCTGGCGCTCCGGTCGGCAAACGCCGTGACATACGCCAAGTGCCCTGGTTCAAAGCCAGCCTCAAGCGCAATAGCCGCGAGCGCTTCTTTACGTTGTTGGCTTACCGGGCCGTCAGTGTGAACAACTTCAACAAAAACAACCAGAATATCGCCGATTGCAGGACTGAGATCAATCAGGATTACATCGGGCAAACTTTTGGACTGGTCGATATGCAGGTGCAATTTTTTAACAAGCGTCGGGTCAATGACCTTGTTCGCACTTTCAGATAGCCACAGCACTACTGGCTGCACGAGAAAGAATCGAGAAAACTGCTCTACGACAGCTTTAGTAATTCTTGAACTTTCTCCTGGCGCCAAAGTAATGGCGCTGCCACTTGGGAACGTGACTGGTACCCGATCAATGGATCCGGCTGAATTACTCCGGATGAGAATTGCCCTCGCCATCGCCGTTTTAGACAAAAAGCGTTGCTGCCAGTCACTTATGGCTGTTGTGAGAAATTTACCCTGTATCGATTCATCGAGAAGCGCTGCAAACTCGGGATGCAAGGCATATTTTGGCGTTGATGAGGTGGTTGCGATGCCTGGGCGCTCAACCACTGCCTGATTTGGGATGAGTCCTTTTGCAATGTTTTCGTCTCGAATTTGCTCGCGGGAGTCTCCTGCATACCACGCTGATTGTGAACGTAACTTCTTTCGATTTGAGAGCATAAAAGCGCACCACGCTTCGCGTTCGGATTGCTCGACAAGCGCAAGCTGCTCATCAGACATACCAGTTACCTGGCTGGGCCGAATCCATCTATCGGTGCCATATATTGCGCCACAATAAATCATGGCCATCACAGTCTTTGCTGCCGATTCGCGGATGCAGTATTGCCGGTTTTCGATACCTACAGGAAAAATGCATGGCAAACGTTCAATGATTGTGGATAAGGCTGGAACCGTCGGCCAGGTCATTCGCAGATTCCGTAAAAGCGTTCGATAGCACTTTGAATTGTCGTCGGATTCGCCTGGTTTTGAATCAAGGTCTGGAGTTGTTTCATCTGGTGCAGGGTAGGTAGCGGCAACGCATGAAGCTCGTAGGCCGACACGGCAACACTGCCACTGATGCAGCGAAATGCCGCATCAGCCAAGCTGGAATTCAATAAAACGGCGATGGTTTCCGGCGTGATGCTCGAATCGGCATTTGTTGGATAAACGATATTGACGTGGTTTTCAATGACGGCAGCGCCACCGTGCCTGGCCAGAAACTCGGCGGGCAGGACTGCGCATACGAGGCGTCGGGATTGTTCTTTAGATGTCGTGCGTTGCACTAGCACGCACGAAACCTTGCTCATCAGGTGAGGCTGGTTCTGCAACACCTCAATGGCAGGAGCATGGTTTTTCTTCTTCGCTGAAAAAACAAATTTGGCAGAGGCAATCGATTCTGCCCAGACAATTGGATAAACATTCGCTCCTTTCGCCTCCTGCTTCATTTGCGGCTTATGCCGATTCCACACCAGTGGCCCGGTGCTCACCTCATAACCAAGATCTTTCAGATGCGTATTCATCTTGCGCAATGCAGTGAAAAACGACGCTTGCTCTTTTGACCGAGGCAACAGCCATGGCCCGCCATTTGCATCCAAACTGTATTGTCCAATGACGGTTGCGACTGCCTTGTCGTAGGCACTTGTTGTGACCTGTGAGACGGTAACAGGCGACGCCTGCGAGTGTTTGCGATAAGACGTTAAAGCCGTCTCCTGCAATACATTGTCGAACACCCCGCCACGTCCCAAAACAATGTCTATCGCTTGCGCCGGCGCTTCTGCCCATAGCAGTGCGCGTAGAGCCTTGAAATATTGGCCTCCCAGAAAGGAAGTGGGTGTGACATAAGCAATCACGCCATCAGGCTTGCACAAGCGCAATGCCAAATCCGTGAATACGCCGTATAAATTGGCGTGCCCATACAGGCTGCGAGAAAATTTCTGGCGCAACGAATCGGGCAGCGTGACTTTGCCATAAGGAGGGTTACCTATTACCAGGTCGAAGGTACCAAAATCGGCATTCAATTCCAGCGAATCACCAACATAGACAACCTTGGGCGTGCGCTGGCCACTGGCAATCACCAAATCAAGCAAGGTCACTTCAAGCAACACCTCAGATATCCAGGCTGCAAATGCGTCGATTTCACTACCGCGCAGCCGCGACACAATCTGCCGTAGTGTCAATTCCGGTGTGCCGGCAGGCAGCGCCTTGAGCATACGCGCTGCTACCGGAGCGAGGAATGCACCGCTCCCACAAGATGGGTCGCAAGCGCTGTGCTTGGAAGGATCGAACCCGGCAGCAATGGCAAGATCAATGAGCCTCTCAGCCAACGAAGGTGGCGTATAAAAAGCGCCAAGACCCGAACGCATCAATTCCGGCAGCATTACTGTGTACACACTGCCGATCAAATAGCCCGCATCCGCGGCGGGGTACTGTGCCACCAAACCGGCAATATCCTGCGCCAATTTCACGGCGGAAGCATCAACACCAGTTACATCAAGTGGAGGCGCCTTGATTGTCAGCCGTGTGCCTTTGGACTGCACCACGGCATCCCAATAGCTACTGACCAAGCCAATACAAAACATGCGAACCGACAATAATCTATCTTCGTCGGCAAGCCCTTCCGCGTACCTGCGCGCCATTGATTTCAAAGCAAGATATTTTTGCTCTAAATCTTGCAGTGATTCAACTAGGGGTTTTACATTGTGCTGCGCAATCGCATTCATACCTGATCCTTCTTCGTCTTGCTGAGGTGCGTAGCAATCGCTAAGACTGTATATAACAGCAGGTATTTTGGCAAGCTGCAGGGGCTTGCATCGATTGCTGTGGCTTAGTTGCTTGCCACCACATCAAATTGAGTGTGACATATCTGGAGGGCAATTCTATGAGTGCTTGCCCAGATCAAATAATTAAACAGCAGGTGGCAGGAGAGCCGATTGCGCAAACCTGGCTCTATTGTGTTCTACGCGACTACCCAGTCATCCAGGAAACAATTCTCTTCATGCCGCTTCTTGCCTTGAATCTTTTTGCTGGTTGGCATTTGAAGGAAGAACTACGCCGCTTACTTCTGCAAGAAGGCTAATATCAGTGGCCATTGATGAATGTTGTGTTTGCAATTGTACGAAGCTGGAGGCGTACTTTGACGTGGTTTGAGAAGCCTCGGTTGACTGGATTTGGCTGCGTCGTTGTTGCAGCCTTTGATTGCCAACCTCTATATCGTGATCAACGCCGGACCGTGGCACAGGCGGTGCTGACGGTGTTCGAAGCATATTTTTAAGCTTCTTGTTTTCCACCTCAATTGCGTCTAGTCTGCGTTGCATAGCGGTTTTTTCTGAATGCTGCGTCGCTAATTTCTCGCCCATCTCATCCATTCTCTTAGCCATCGCCTGCATCATCTCGAACATTTGGCTTGTATCAGGCTGACTGGGTGCAGATGACAAAGCAGCTTTAAGATTGGGTGATGCTATTGCATATCGCGGGCTATTTGCCGTATCAATCTGGTTAGCGCTCACACCTAATTTTTGGGCGAGATAATTTGTTTTGTCATACAAATCAAACCCTCGAAATTCTTCCCGGCCAGCATCGTCTAGCTCTGTTAGCGCATTAATTAGTAAGGCAGCATCGTTCGATGCTGCAAGGCCTTGTGGTGATGCAAACAGCTCATGTTTAAATGTCAGCCCGGCTTTCGCTAACCATCCATTCAAGAGCGTCATGACCGGTGTGTTCGATGCCGTTGAGGAGTGATCGGCACTACTGAATTTTGCACCATCATTTTTTCTATAGCTGAGGCAAACAGTTCTGACCAAGTTTTGGGTAACGATATGGCAATCTTGCATGTGGTCGACGCACACTTGGAAATTTGCCAGTTCTTTTTTTATATCCGCATGTAACTTTCTCTGTATGGCGTTGGTTCCCACCGCCACGGTGCCTACTACCACCGCGCCAGCGACAGGCATAGCGTTGCCAATGGCACCTGCAACGGTGTTGGCCATTGCAAGGGGGGCCGAGGCCTCCAATGCAAACTTTCCGTTTAGCGCAACCTGTGCGGCAACAAATGCTGCTTCTATCGTGTGGCTGAATACTCGAGTTCGATGTTGATGAGGCCGCTTTGCAGTTAGCTCAGATGATGGATGGCAAGCTTTTGCTGGTAACCAATGTCCCGGACATGAATCCCGAGCAGGTCATTGCACGCTACAAATCGTTGGCAGACATTGAGCGGGGCTTCAAGGTATTGAAGTCGGAACTGGAAATCGGGCCGGTCTACCACCGTCTACCTGATCGCATTCGTGCCCATGCGTTCATTTGCTTCATGGCGTTGGTGCTGCATCGGGTGATGCGCATGCGTCTACGTGCAGCCAATACTGGCATTACGCCGGAGCGGGCGCTGCAAATGCTCAAGCGCATCCAGCATCACCGCGTCACGCTGGGTGGCGCAGCGCCACTGAGCGGGGTGTCTTCCATGAGCCATGAGCACAACGATATGTTCAAAGCATTGAAAGTCAAACAGCCCACTGTAAATCGACAATTGAGCCTCTTGTAGGGGCACGTTTTAAAGTCAGACGTAATGAAATCAGGTACTTACGGCGCTAACTGTCGAACTCGGGGAGGCCAATGATATAGATAACCCTATGGATCAAAGTCTGATGATAGCTCTGGATGCGCAGATTTTTGAAAAACAATAAAAAATTTACTAGTTTTTGCGTATTTATGACGGGTCAAAAATAAAAATCTAGGATTAGCTAATCAAAATTTACATTAAAATCACAGTAAAATTTTAATACAACCCATAAAAAATTTCACTTTGCAATAAGTTTGGCGTCCCTTTTTACACTCTCAATCCGCACAAAATGCCCATTTGTGCGGTATATCACAATTCGGTTTTCGGGAATTATTGGAATGAGATCTATAACTTGACGGTCTTCGATTTTACCGTATATCGCATCGTCGATCTTGTCTTTAATTTGCTGGGCATTTTTTTTATCAATTATTGGAAACTCTGGGTCTGATTCTGCCTCGGCAGTCGGTGGCGCCCAGCGCTCAACGCAGTGGCCGCCTATCTGGGGCGGGAGTGTGGGGTCAGTCCCAACAGTATATTCACCATGTCTATATTCGCTAATTCTATCACCACCCTTTAGAGCGTCTATTAGTACAACAATCTTGTTTTGGTTATTTGTAGTGCCGTCATTTATTTCCAGCCATTGCTCAATCTCCATTCCCCCCGCAAAGGTGCCGGGTGTCCTTTGGATTTCGGCTAGAATTTCACGTGGAGACTTTCCTTCCATTTGCATTTCATAAGCATTTTTTCCTCCAACAAGTTTTTTCGCATCTTTTTTATAATACCTACGCATTTTAAAATACTTTAATTCCAGGTCGATTCTATTGTCGAGCTTTTCAGTGGCAGTTTTTGCTTCCAATACCGCCGCGATTTTTCTGCGAATATCCTTATGATCCGTCTCGAGTAACGAAATAGTGAATGCATTGGGATTTCTTGACAAACTTTTAAGTTCCATGCCATACAGCGAGTGATAAAGGCAATTACCACTCCCCGCGTTCTCAATCACAGAAAATCGGTTTTTATTAAATGCTTCTTTTGCAGCAGGTGTTGAATTACCTATTGACCGCCCTTCATTGTATTGTCCTGGTGCCGATTGGAGTGCAAGGTACCTTTCTAAAGCAATCTTTAATTCATTTAATTGTTCAGCAGAATGAACGAAGCCTTCTAAATCTGGCTTCTTTTTATCTAATGCATCCGCAGCAACACGTGCATTGCGACCAGTCCCGATTACTTCTTCAAGAGCGTGATCTAACGATACCTTGTCTTTCACTGAACCATTCTCAATGCGCCGAACGATTTCACTGTAAGCGATGAGGGCCGGTCCCCTCCCTCGTCCTGCCGTGCTAATAATAATTGGCGGGACTACGTGCCTTTCATCCACAATTTTATCTGTAGAGCAATGTTTATTACTATGCTTTGCGCACACATCATGTGCATGTGCAATCTGCTCAGCTTTAAGACATTTGCCATTAAAGGCTAACCCAGCTTGAGTGATTGGAATGCTCTGCTTCTCGTGGGGTGGAAGGCTATCTTCCACCACGAGCATGCAAATGCGATGCATATCCTCTTTGCGAGGCGCCACACCTTTTTCCAATGATTGGACTGGGCCTTCTGGCGTAACGCTCATTACTTTGAAACGCCCGCCTAAAATTAAATCCGACCCTTCGCTTTGATGTTTTTTCCACTTGGTTTGTAACGCCTCGGTAATCGAAATATCATTGCTTTTATCAGGTCGAAAATGCTTTTTTTGTGAAACAAATTGAAAAATTCCCCGCCTGGAGACAATGCCCCCGACAAGATATTTTTCGTGCTCTAAAAACGCGCTATCCGGCACAGCCATTTGCGCAGGGCTAGAACCTGCTTGCACCGGCGATTTTCCGTATATATAACTGTCATTTATCAGTTCCACCTTTTCAGATGTTGTAACTTGGCGTTTGAAAGCGACCTGGACTGCATTAAGTCTATGAGCGTGGCCTTTATTATTCTTTACGAACGTTACGTCAACAAATGGGGAGTTTGGTAAGGGCTTGCCAGTATTTTTTGGAGACGTAATCGTATTAAAGTAATTTTCTGCAGCTCTTGTAAGCCTATCCCACGACAGTTTAGGGAGCGGCGCGGTGTTTCCTTGGAGAAAAGTCGCCGCCTGTGCGCGGTCGCTGTTTGTCCCGCCGGGACGCGATGGTGTGCCTGAAGGCGATGACGGTATAGTCGAGCCCTGGCTGCTCCCTCCCGCTGTCGCACTTTCTTGTGAATTTGAAGTGTTGTTGGTATTTGAAAATCCTTTGCTGAGCGCAGACATTGCTTTCCAAAATACATCCATATCGCTAGGCTCCTCATTAATTGCAAAACGAAGTGTCAATAACGTTCGCAAATTTTAATTTTTTTCGGACAACCATTATGCATGCGTTCGAATAACGAACTATTACATTTATCAAACATATTGAAATTATGTAAGCAGTAGTGCCTACAACTAATTTCTATAATGCAATTAATTGTGTTTAATTTCAACCTGTTCCTGCACCGGTGCAGCTACCCTCCCAGCCTCCAACTCCGCTACCCGCAACTCAAGCGCCTCCAGCTTCGCCCTGGTTTTTGCCAGCACCTGTGTCTGAATATCAAATTCTTCCCGCGTCACCAGATCGAGTTTCGAGAATCCCTGGCTTAGCATTGCTTTGACGTTTTTTTCAATGTCTTTGGCGGGTGAGTTTTCAATAGCTTGGTTGATTTTTGATTGAAGATCGTTGAAAAAATTTGACTTGTTCATAAAAACCTTTATAGGCAAATGTGGGCAGTCACTTACCGGCACAGTGTCTGGTGTTGGAGGATGCGCATGTTGGCCCAAATAAATAGCTTGCTAGAAAGAATCACGCTATATTTGGTGTGCAGCGCACAATTTTCAAATTAAATTTTTGCTGGGTGCTGTCGGTAGCTATAAGGTTACAGCATTTGCGTGTCGTTTCGTCTGCCAACCATTGAAGGAGAATTCGTGAATAAACTGGTAATCGCCCTTGCAGTCTCAGCTGCGTTCTGCAGCCAATTTGCCAATGCCCAAAGTGGCATGCCGGCATCTGCAACGCCAATTCATGCCATGACTTACAACGCGGCCTTAACAAGTGATTACCGTTTTCGTGGTTTGTCACAATCGCGCTTGAAGCCGGCAGTCTCGGTTGGTGCCGATTACACCCACACGGCTACAGGCTTTTATCTTGGTACCTGGATCTCCACCATCAAATGGACGAAAGACCTCGGTGGCGATGGCGACATTGAAATCGATATCTATGGTGGCAAGCGTGGCGAACTGGTGCCTAATATCTCGTACGACTTTGGTGTGCTGAGTTATATCTATCCTTCCAACAGCTTGCCAACCAGTGCCAACACAACCGAATTGTATGGGCAGCTTGGTTATGGCCCGGCTTACATCAAATATTCCGGCACAGTCAATGATGCGTTCGGCACGCCAGACAGCAAAGGTAGCGGCTACCTTGATATTGGTGCCAATCTTGACATGGCTTCGGGCCTTATTTTGAATCTGCACGCCGGTCGGCAATACATCAAGAACAATAACTTCTATAGCTATAACGACTACAAAATCGGCGTGACCAAGGATTTTGGTTTTGCCACGGGTGCGTTGGCTGTGATCGGCACGAATGCCAAGAACGGCGCTTACCCGACACCTTCGGGCAAAGACAACGGCAAAACTGGCTTGGTTGCCACCATCAGCAAAACGTTCTGATAGGAGGCGGCATGAAACTCGTTTCTGCAATTATCAAACCATTCAAGCTCGATGATGTGCGCGAAGCACTGTCTGCCATCGGCGTGCAGGGCATTACGGTGACAGAAGTCAAGGGTTTCGGCCGCCAAAAGGGGCACACCGAACTGTATCGGGGCGCTGAATATGTGGTGGATTTCTTGCCCAAGACAAAAATCGAGGCAGCTGTTGATGATGCGATTGTCGAGCGTGTTATTGAAGCAATTGAAAAAACGGCTCGCACTGGCAAGATCGGCGACGGCAAGATTTTTGTCTACAACCTGGAACAGGTCGTGCGGATTCGCACTGGCGAAACCGGCAACGACGCTCTTTGAGGGGGGAATATGAAAAAACGATTCAGTAGCTTTGTGCTGGTGTGCGCCTTGTTGTTGTCCTTAGGCGTTGCACAGCCGGTGCTGGCGCAGGCAACTTCGGCGGCGGATGCTGCAGCGGCAGCGGCCAGTGCACCAGCGACGGTGAGCGCGCCAACAGCAGCACCGGCAGCACCGGCAGCTACGGATATGGCGCCGACTGGCCCGGCGCCTACCGTATCGTCTGTTACTGCGCCAGCGCCATTGGTTGCCAACAAAGGCGACACGGCATTCATGATGATTGCCACCGTGTTGGTGGTATTGATGACCATACCGGGCCTGGCACTTTTTTACGGTGGGCTGGTACGCACAAAAAATATGCTGTCGGTGTTGATGCAAGTGTTCATGATTTTTGCGGTGATTATCGTTTTATGGTGCGTCTATGGGTATTCGCTGGCTTTTACTGAAGGCAATGCATTGATCGGCAGCCTCGATCGCGCCATGCTCAACGGTATCTGGAACCCCGGCACAGGCACGTTTGCTGCGGCTGCTACTTTTAGCAAAGGGATAGTAATCCCTGAATTCATTTTTGTGGCGTTCCAGGCGACTTTTGCAGCGATTACCTGCGCTCTGATTGTCGGTGCGTTTGCCGAGCGTGCAAAGTTTACAGCGGTCATGGCTTTTATCGTTTTGTGGTTTACCTTCTCGTATTTGCCAATTGCTCACATGGTGTGGTTCTGGCCTGGGCCAGATTCCATTACCGATGCAGCCAGTCTGGCCGCTTCCACCGCCAAGGCGGGTTGGTTGTGGCAAAAGAGTGCGCTTGATTTTGCCGGGGGCACGGTGGTGCATATCAATGCGGCGGTTGCTGGTTTGGTAGGGGCTTACATGATCGGCAAGCGGGTTGGGTATGGCCGGGAAGCCATGGCCCCCCATTCACTAACGATGACCATGATTGGTGCTTCATTGCTATGGGCAGGCTGGTTTGGCTTTAATGCCGGCTCCGCGCTTGAAGCGGGCGATGTCGCAGCATTGGCCTTCATCAACACGATGCTGGCCACGGCTGCCGCAACAGTGTCGTGGGTGCTGGGTGAGTGCATGGCCAAAGGAAAGCCATCGATGTTGGGAGGTGCTTCCGGCGCGGTTTCAGGTTTGGTGGCCATTACTCCAGCTTGTGGGTTTGTCGGCCCAATGGGTGCGTTAGTGATTGGCTTGCTAGCCGGCATCACGTGCCTGTGGGGTGTGAATGGACTCAAGCGGATGCTGGGTGCTGACGATTCGCTTGATGTGTTTGGCGTGCATGGCGTAGGCGGCATAGTGGGCGCATTGTTGACAGGTGTGTTTGCCTCACCCTCCCTGGGTGGGCAAGGCATCTGGGACTATGTCGCCAACAAAGCCGGAGCCGATTACTCAATCTCTGGGCAGGTTTGGGTGCAATGCCAGGCAGTGATCACAACGATTATCTGGTCGGCGGTTGTGTCTTTTATTGCCTATAAACTGGTCGATATGGTGATTGGCTTACGGGTGGATCAGGAGCAGGAACGCGAAGGCCTGGATATTTCCAGTCACGGGGAAACCGCTTACCACTCCTGAGCCTGCTTGTATCTAACCCGTATCTGGCTGCGCCCACGATATCGATTCCGGTCTCGTGGGCTGCCGCTCGTAGTGATTAACCGTTAAAATCTCGTCAAGCCCCCATCGTCTGCTATTGCTTGGTCAAAAAGGTTTGTTATGGTTCCCCATCTTGTTACTGCCCTGAACGGGCCCCTGCTCGACCTGGAAAAGAAAGTGCTGGCTGCCACGCCGGCAATTGAACGTTGGTTTCGCCTTGAGTGGCAAGAACATACACCGCCGTTTTACTGTTCGGTTGACCTGCGCAATGCTGGCTTCAAGCTTGCGCCGGTTGATACCAATCTTTTTCCAGGAGGATTTAACAATCTTTCGCCGGAAATGTTGCCACTTTCAGTGCAGGCTGCTATGGCGGCAATCGAGAAATACTGTCCTGATGCAAAAAATTTGCTGCTCATTCCCGAACCGCATACCGATAACCCTTTGTATCTGCAAAACATTGCGCGGCTCATGCAGATATTCCGGCAAACCGGTTTGCATGTGCGCCTTGGCTCGCTCTCAAAAGAGGTGACGGGGCCAACGCCAATTGAATTGCCTGATGGTAACGTCTTGACGCTTGAGCCGGTCGTGCGCTCGGACAACGGCCGCCGTCTTGGGCTAAAGAATTTTGATCCTTGCACCATTTTGCTCAACAACGAGTTGTCGGCCGGTACGCCGGCGATTCTAGAAAACACCTACGAGCAAAACTTACTTCCGCCACTACATGCCGGCTGGGCAATGCGGCGCAAGAGCAGCCATCTTTCTGCTTACGATGAGGTGGTAAAAAGGTTTGCCAAACTCGTTGAAGTTGATGCCTGGATGCTGAACCCTTATTTTGCCAAAGGCGTTGCCCTGGATTTGCAACAGCAGGCCGGCGAAGAGCAATTAGCCACGATGGTTGATCAGGTGTTGGCGAAGATCCGCAAAAAATATAAGGAATACAGTATCAAGGAAGTGCCCTTCGTCGCCCTCAAAGCCGAAGCAGGTGCCCGTGGCACGGATATCGTAACCTTGCGCGATGCAGCAGAATTGAAGGCCTTCTGCCAAACCCAGCGTGAGCGACTGCCAGTCGACAAGGAAGGCGCGCAAATTGTGGAACTGGTCGTGCAGGAGGGTGTGCCGACCTTTGAGCACATCAATGATTGCGTGGCCGAGCCGGTGGTCTATCTGATGGATCGGTATGTCGTTGGTGGCTATTACCGGGTACATGCCGAACGTGGCGCTGACGACAATCTTTGCGGGCCTGGCGCCAACATCGTGCCTTTGGCGTTTGCTCAAGAGCACGCGTTGTCGGATGCACAGGCGAGCTCAAGCATGGCAGCACCGAACCGCTTCTATATGTATGGCGTGGTGGCACGCCTGGCAGCATTAGCTGCTTCGATCGAGCTGGAAAAAACCGATCCGAATCCTGAAGTTTATTGATGCCGTGCCGATGAAAATTGCTTTTTGCGCCGACCCGCTCGATGGTTTCAAGATCTACAAGGACACCACCTACGCAATGATGGTGGAATCGGCCCGACGCGGGCATGAGGTCTATGCCTTTGAGCAAAAGGATATGGCGATCGAGGGCGGTGTGGTGGTGGCAAATATCGCTCGTATCAACATTGTTGATCCCACTGGCGAGCAGGCTGTCTGGTATCACGCAGCGCCCGCCGTGGCCATGCCGTTGCGGGCGCTGGATGTCGTGGTGATGCGCAAGGACCCGCCATTTGACATGGAATATATCTACGCCACTTATCTGCTTGAGTTGGCGCAGCAGCAGGGCGTCCGGGTGGTGAACCAGCCGCAGGCGGTGCGTAGCCATAATGAAAAGTTGGCTATTACCCAGTTCCCGCAATTTATCGCGCCAACGCTGGTCACCAGCGACGAAACCCGTATCAGGGCCTTTCACGCACAGCATCGTGACATTATTCTCAAGCCACTCGACGGCATGGGCGGCGCCGGGGTGTTCCGGGTGCGGGAAGATGGCATGAACCTGGGCGCGGTCATCGAGGGCCTGACAGTGAACGGGCGCACCACCATCATGGCGCAGCGTTATATCCCCGATATTGTGCGTGGCGACAAACGTATTCTAGTGATTGCCGGCTCGGTTGTGCCATTTTGCCTGGCGCGCATCCCGCAAGGCGGCGAAGTGCGCGGCAATCTGGCTGCCGGCGGTTTGGGTGTTGCCCAACCGCTTTCCGAAAGTGATTACAAAATTGCCAATACTTTGGCGCCTGTGCTGTGGGCGCGCGGCCTCTTGTTGGTCGGCCTGGATGTGATCGGCGAACATTTGACTGAGGTTAATGTGACAAGCCCAACTTGCTTTAAGGAAATTATGCAACAAACTGGCTTCGATGTGTCGGGTATGTTCGTGAATGCCTTAGAGAAAGTCGTGTGATCCGTTATGATGGTGGGAATACTTTTATTGACGCATGCGCCGCTTGGACAAGCATTTATCGAGGCGGCTTCCCATGTATTTCGCGGTCGCCCTGATCGGTTGGATGCAATCGATGTGCGGGCTGACCAAGATCCGGCAGAAGTAAAGTGGCTTGCCAAATCAGCCATTGCTCGCATCGATGACGGTTCAGGCGTACTGGTTATCACCGATGTGATGGGCGGCACGCCATCAAACTGTACTTTGTCGCTGTGCCGACCCGGGCATGTGGAAGTCATTGCCGGTATCAGCCTGCCCATGTTGTTGCGTGCCATTACCTATCGTAACGACACGCTTGATGTAGTAATGCAAATGGCGCTCTCCGGTGGTCAAAACGGGGCAGTGCGTGTGGATAACCGGGTTCGCCTATCGCCGACTTAGCAGATAAAAATGATCGAACAAGAATTAGAAATCGTCAATAAACTTGGGTTGCATGCCCGTGCTTCGGCAAAGTTGACGCAATTGGCAGCAAAATACCAAAGCGATGTCTGGATGACGCGTAACAAGCGTCGGGTTAATGCCAAATCGATCATGGGCGTGATGATGCTGGCCGCAGGCAAAGGCACGAAAGTCTTGCTGGAGGTGGAGGGCGTCGACGAACAGCCTTGCTTTGATGCCCTGGCAGCGCTGGTTGCCAACAAGTTCGGCGAAGAAGAATAGTCGACCCCGCATACAGATGGCTTCTTTCACGCTTCATGGTATTTCTGTCTCCAGCGGTATTGCGATCGGGCGCGCGCATCTGCTCACGCCGGCGGCGTTGGATGTCAGGCATTACCTGATCGAGGAGCATCAGGTGGAAGCCGAGGTCGCCCGCCTGCAAGATGCGCACATGACTGTTCAGAAAGAGCTGCAAGCCATCTGGAGCGCATTGCCAAAAGATTCGCCGGCCGAGCTGGGTGCCTTTATTGACGTTCATGCATTGATCTTGTCGGACCCGATGATTTCCGAGACGCCGCTCGACATCATCCGCAACCGGCATTACAACGCCGAGTGGGCGTTGGTGACGCAGATTGATGAACTCTCGGCGCAGTTTGATGAAATCGGGGACGCTTACCTGCGCGAACGCAAAGCCGATATCCAGCAGGTTGGCGAACGGGTACTAAAGATATTGACCGGCACCGCTTCGATCTTGCCTAGAGGTGTTGGCGTGGGAGACGATGGCACGACGGTGAATGCCAATCTGATCGTCGTGGCGCACGATATTTCACCGGCCGATATGCTGCAATTCCGCGATCGGGCCTTCAGCGGTTTTGTAACAGACCTGGGTGGCCAGAATTCGCACACAGCCATCGTTGCCCGCAGCCTTGATATACCTGCTGCAGTCGGTATGTTTAATGCTTCTGCCCTGATTGCCCAGGACGATTGGGTCATCATTGATGGTGATGCCGGTGTCGTCATTGTCGACCCTAGCGCGCAGGTGTTGGAGCAGTACCGCGAGCGGCAGAGCCGTCAGGCACGGGATCGCAAGAAACTCGGCAAACTAAAAAAAACGCCTTCCATCACCTTGGACGGCACACCGATCACGCTGTTGGCCAATATTGAATTTCCTGCCGACTGTGTGACAGCGCTAGATAGCGGTGCGCATGGCGTGGGCCTATTCAGGTCTGAATTCCTCTTTATGAACCGCGCCAACGCTGGTAACCGGCTGCCTTCCGAAGAAGAGCAGTTCGAGTCTTATCGCGAGGCGGTCAGGGCGATGAAGGGTCGCCCGGTAACGATTCGTACTCTTGACGCGGGCGCGGACAAGCCGCTGGATATGGCTGAGCAGACAGCATTAAACCCGGCACTGGGCCTGCGTGCCATCCGTTTTTGCCTGGCAGAGCCACAGATGTTTTTGGCACAGTTGCGAGCAATTTTGCGGGCATCGGCTTTTGGGTCGATTAAACTACTGATTCCGATGCTGGCGCATGCTTTTGAAATTGATCAGACGCTAGCCATGATTGAACAGGCCAAGGGGCAGCTTACCGCTTCGGGCAAGCAGTTTGACCCTGCCATAAAAATCGGCGCCATGATTGAAATTCCGGCTGCAGCACTGACGCTTCCCCTGTTCGTGAAGCGGTTGGATTTTTTATCGATCGGCACCAATGATTTGATTCAATACACGTTGGCTATTGACCGTGTCGATCATGAAGTTGCCCATCTGTATGACCCGCTGCACCCGGCGATTTTGTACCTGCTGTCGTCGATTATCGCCATTGGCGCCAAGGCGGGTGTGCCGGTGTCGGTCTGCGGTGAAATGGCGGGCGATACAAAGCTGACACGACTGTTACTGGGTATGGGGCTGCGAGAATTTTCGATGCATCCGGCGCAGTTGCTTGCCGTAAAACATGAAATCCTTGGTAGCGACCTAAAGGTACTTGCGCCACAAGTCAGAAAAATCATGCGCACCATGGAACCGGCTTTGATTGCTGAGGCAGTTATGCAATTACGCACAATGTAGAATCGCAGCGCCGGCATCCCCACCGTTATCCTTACTGTCTTTCAGGTTTTTTCAGGTATTCATGTCTTCCATTGGAATCGTGGCCCCGCAATCGATGCAGTTCGCGACGCCCCTGCCGTTGCAAAGTGGCGCCTCGCTCGCCGACTACACTCTGGTTTATGAAACATATGGTGTTTTAAATGCACAACGCTCTAATGCGGTGCTGATATGCCATGCGTTGAACGCTTCGCATCACGTAGCTGGTATTCATCATGCCGATGATACGTCTCGTGGCTGGTGGGACAACATGGTTGGCCCTGGCAAACCCGTGGATACGGATCGCTTCTTCGTGATCGGTGTCAATAACCTGGGTTCTTGTTTTGGTTCGACGGGACCCATGCATCACAACGCGGCGACCGGCAAACCCTATGGCGCCAGTTTTCCGGTAGTTACTGTTGAAGATTGGGTACATGCGCAAGCCAGGCTTGCCGATGCTTTGGGCATCGATTGCTTCGCTGCCGTCATGGGTGGCTCACTCGGCGGCATGCAGGCAATGGCCTGGAGCATGATGTATGCGCAGCGGGTACGCCATTGCGTGGTGATTGCTTCAGCACCGCGCCTGTCAGCACAAAACATTGCCTTCAACGATGTAGCGCGCCAAGCAATTTTGACCGATCCGGATTACCACGGCGGTGATTTTTATGCCCATGGCGTTGTGCCAAAGAATGGCTTGCGGGTGGCCCGCATGGTCGGACATATCACCTATCTTTCCAACGATGACATGGCCGAAAAATTTGGCCGGGAGTTACGCTCAGGCGCCTACCAGTTCGGCTATGGTGTCGATTTTGAGATTGAATCCTATCTGCGTTATCAAGGCGATAAATTCTCGCAGTATTTTGATGCCAACACTTACCTCTTGATTACCAAAGCCCTGGATTATTTTGATCCGGCCAGGGCTTATGACGGTGATTTGACCCGCGCGATGGCCGGCACAACGGCGCACTTTCTGGTGGTGTCGTTTTCCACCGACTGGCGCTTTGCCCCGGCCCGCAGCCGCGAAATCGTGCAAGCATTGGTCAACAACCGTCGATGTGTCACATATGCCGAAATTGATGCGCCACACGGCCACGACGCGTTCTTGCTCGACGATGCCCGATACATGCAATGCGCACGCGCCTATTACGAGCGTGTCTGGGAAGAGGTGCGGGCATGAACTTTGCCGAATTAAGCCGCCTGCGACCGGATCTGGCGTTCATCGCCCATTGGGTTGCCCCGCAATCCCATGTACTTGATCTTGGCTGTGGAGAGGGCGTGATGCTCGATTATTTGCAGAGCGATAAGCGTTGCACCGGTTACGGCGTAGAAATCGATGACCAGGAAATACCTAGATGTATTGCACGTGGCGTGCAAGTGGTCCAGCAGGATCTTGAAGCCGGGCTAGCGATTTTTGCTGACGATGTTTTTGATACGGTGTTGTGTCTGTCGGCGTTGCAGATGATGAAGAATGTCGAAGGTATCCTGCGCGACATTACGCGTGTGGGGCAGGAAGCGATCGTATCGTTTCCAAATTTTGCTTACTGGCCGCATCGGTTGGCGCTTTTACGCGGCACCATGCCGGTATCCAAAAGCCTACCTTACGAATGGTACGACACCCCAAATTTGCGTTGCGCAACGATTCATGACTTCAAGGAACTTGCCGATCGCGTCGGCCTGGAAGTATTGGAGTGTGTTGCATTGGAAGATGGCCATCCGGTATCGTTCCTGCCAAACTGGCGGGGTAGCCTGGCGGTATTTCGCCTTCGCAAAAAGCGTTTGATCCCACATCCATCTGGAATAGCCCAACATGAGCGATAACGCATCCGACACCTCGAAAATCGTTGCCGCAACCTCCCCCGCTGAATTAACGCCGGCCGGCTTGCCTGCAACGCCGACCTGGCATAGCTATCTGAACCGGCGCATGCTGATCTTGCTGTTCATGGGCTTCAGTTCCGGGCTGCCGTTGTTCATTTTGCTGTCGCTAATGCAGGCGTGGTTGGCAAAATCTGGCTTGGATGTAAAAAAACTGGGCTTGTTTGCGCTGGTAATGTTTCCCTACACCTGGAAATTTCTTTGGTCGCCGTTGATGGACCGTTTCAGCTTCCGCTGGCTGGGACGCCGCCGTGGCTGGATGGCGTTGACACAGATATTGCTGTTTCTAACCATAGGTGGCATGGGCATGCTAGACCCGATCACGCAAATTTCTCTGGTGGCTACAGCGGCAGTCACTGTCGCTTTCATTTCTGCCAGCCAGGATATTGTGATTGATGCATACCGCCGTGAGATCTTGCCGGACAACGAGCAAGGCCTTGGTGCGGCCATTCATGTCAATGCCTACAAGATTTCTGGCATGGTGCCGGGAGCACTCTCGCTGATCCTGGCAGACCGCATGCCCTGGCAGCCTGTGTTCTGGATAACGGCTTGCTTTATGTTGCCAGGGCTTATCTGTACTCTGTTGGTCAAGGAACCAAAAGTCTATGGCGCGCCTCCCAAAAACATGCGTGAGGCGATTATCTTGCCGTTTAAAGAATTTATCCAGCGCGGTGGCTGGCAAAATGCATGCTGGATATTGGGATTTATCTTTCTCTACAAGCTGGGCGACAGCATGGCTACGGCGCTGTCGACCAAGTTTTACCTGGATTTAGGCTTCTCCATGACGCAAATCGGCGTGGTTGCCAAAACCACCGGGTTTTGGGCCAGTATCGCTGGCGGCGTCGTTGGTGGCGTGTGGATGATAAAGCTCGGCATTAATCGCGCCCTGTGGGTATTCGGTGCGATCCAGGCAATTTCAATTCTGGGCTTTGCATGGTTGTCTTATGCCGGCCCCGATCCAGTGCTGCTGGGTGCGGTCATCGCGTTTGAAGCATTTGGCAGCAATGGCCTGGGCGCTGCAGCATTCGTGGCGTTTATTTCCCGGGCAACCGATCCACGTTACACCGCCACCCAATACGCCTTGTTTACTAGCTTAGCAGCCGTGCCGCGCACGTTTATCAACGCTTCGGCCGGCTATATCGTTGCTGAAACAGGTTGGCTTTATTTTTTCGTGATCTGCTTCGCGCTGGCGTTTCCAGGAATGTTGATGCTTGCAAAAATCGCCCCTTGGCGTGGCAGCCAAATCACGGTTGCAAAGGTTGTGGAGAATGACGGGCGCTAAGTTATGAAATCTAACGTCGAGCGCTGAGCAGGTGCAGCGTATTCCCACTGCGGCCAGTCATAAGCAATGATCAGGGGTGCATGGTCGCTAAAGCGCTGTTCTTTATAAATCAGGGGCTGGCATGCGCAGAGAGCGAGTGAGGGCGTAGTGATGTGGTAATCGATGCGCCAGCCGACATTATTAGCCCAGGCGTTACCGCGATTGCTCCACCAGGTGTAATGATGTTCCCCAGGCTCAAGTTGGCGAAACACGTCAACCATTTCAATTTCAGTAAAAATCCTCGTGAGCCATGCCCGCTCTTCCGGCAAAAAACCAGAGTTTTTTAAATTGCCTTTCCAGTTTTTTAAGTCAATCGGGTGGTGGGCAATGTTCCAGTCGCCACAAATCACCACCTCCTTACCGCATGCCTTAAGCTTGGTGAGATGGGCAAAAAATACGGTCATGAAGCGAAACTTTGCCAACTGCCTTTCCGGGCTTGACGAGCCGGACGGGCAATACAGAGAAATTACAGAAAGATTGCCATAGTCGCATTGGATATACCGGCCTTCGGCATCAAACTCTGCGTCGCCAAAGCCGATGCGAATCGCGTCAGGCTGCCGTTTGCTATAGATACCGGTACCGGCATATCCCTTCTTTTCGGCATGATGAAAATAGCCGTAGTAACCGGAAGGATTCTGGAAATCCGGCGTCATATCACAAGCTTGCGCCCGGATTTCTTGCACACACACAAAATCGGCATCTTGCAGGTGCATCCATTCAAAGAACCCTTTTTTCGAGGCAGAGCGGATGCCATTGAGGTTGGCGGAGATAATTTTTAGCATGAATTGGCGTGAGGAGGGCTGGCAACAGGAGCGATTAGCAGGTAATTAAACTGGCGATATTTGCCGAACCTCATAGTATGCCGAATGGCAAGAGCGGCTTCAGTTTAAAAATCAGTATACAAAAATTCCGAAGTGCCATTGCCAATTTTGTAAAAATCACGCATTGACCCTCAACTATTTTTTGCTTCAAATGGCACTGTGATGCTGGGATTGGCGTGATTTTAACTACACCGTTTTGCAAAACGCGCAGAGCGGTCTAATAAATCTACTCTATTGATGGAAAGTAAGACGCTGCGGCTCACAGCAAAATGTCTTGAAATTATCCTCAAGAGAAAATATATCGATGGTTACTATAGTTGCTTATATTCAAAAATACACAGGCCTTGCATTCAGCAAATTAAAGATAAGGTTGGTACGGCGCAGTTGCTTGGCGCTTTAAAGCAGATAAGCAATGCTAAAACGGCTAATTTGGAAGAAGATGCCAATACGATCTATAGTTTTTCTGAACTTCGACTGATAAATATAAACAATTTTAATCAGGTTTTAAATGCAGTTTGTTTTTATTTTGAAGATAAAGAAGAACTTTCTTCTGAAGTTATATCGATTTTGGCGCAGTATGCACAATCCTTCAACGAGCAAAATCCGGAATGCTGGTCGCTCGGCATTAGGCCAACAACGAGCTGGCCTGCGCAAATTCAACAGCAGTGATTTCGTTTTAAAAGATCCGGAAAACAATCGAAAATATAGAAATACGCTAGGCAAAAAACTGCTTGCAGCAGCTGCTGCGATGCATCAAGCTGAATTTTCTCATAATGACATCAAGCCAGTTGATATTGTATTAGCGCAAGACCCAGCTGGTAATATCCTGGTTAAGCTAATTGATCTTGATTTAATACAAAACCGACTTGAAATGCCCGACTTACCTACAGCGTTCACCCGATTTCACGCGCCTCCAGAGGTATTGATCCAAAGAGATAGCGAGCCAGTACCGTATGATGCAGAGAAAGGTGATGCTTACGCGATGGAGCTTACTCTAAGGGAAGTTCTGCGCTTGTCGAGAACAGATATTTTTATAGTAAGAGCGCTTCAGGTGAGGCAATATGGCGAATGGCTAGCTAGACATCGTCGTGGACGGCCCATGATGGGTGAAGAAGAGCCAAGTTTAATTCTGCCAAGAGGATTAATTGATAATAAAATTTCTTTAAACATTAACATTGTAAAAGCGACGGATATGATTTTTCGTCCAACTTGTTTAAAAAATATTTTTGATTATCTACCCCAGAGTAATCCTGATAGGCGTTCAACTATTAGAGAAGTGCTGAAATCCGATTTTTTCATGATGACAAGAATATTTTACCTGATAAAATTTTTACGGCTCAAACCAGGCTTATTGGAAGCATCGGTAGATTTTTCTCGCCATAAAAAATTTCTTTAGTTAGCCAATAGATTTTGTAAAATAAAAAATAATTGTAAAGCCCAATAAGCTTGCTCTATTTTAATTAGAAAAAATTTCAACCAAATTTTTAATATACTTTATTAGGAGTATTTATAATGTCTATCGGAATACGCGAAAAAAGACTTTTTAGCTGGTTAGGGAACAAAGATCTCACAGCCGAGATTGTTGCATATCAAAAAAATAATGCCGCCGTCAAGTTTGAAAACGGCAGCGGTATTCAACCTCCCAAGCCTGGACATCGCAGCACTTTAGAAATAAAAAAAGATGCCAAAGGTATTCTGCGGCATTTGTTCAAACAGGATCCCGAAGGCGGACAATGTCTTTGCGAGAATAAAATTAATGGTGATCGTCGCCCTTCTACAACGGCAGTTGCTAGAGAAATAATAGAAGCAAAGATAAAATTTTTACAAACATCAAGGCCTGATTTGCTGCCATTACATCCGCCCGTTTTCAGACTTTTTGAGGAGATGTGGGGCAAAAGCAGGGTTGATAGCAATGTGCCTGGCGTTACATGCCCTAAAAGGACCGTTATGTCGGCCATCATGAAGAACGGTACAAAAAATGAGGAAGTTGAATTTCACGCAAACCGTATCCGGTTCATGCGTGAACCGTTAAAGATTGTGGCAAATGAGCACAAAAAGCGCGATCTTGCCTTTGTCGGACAATCCCCGCAGCGTTTTGACCTATGCGAGCGGTTTCTCGTTAATGGCTTAGATCATCGGCAAGGTATCTTCCAATTTGCTTCAGAAAACTTTTGTAAATCTTCAAAAAATAATCCTGAGCACACATTAATTAGCCAGTTGGAGCAACAATACAAGGCTGCGTCTGACTCAGGCCAGCCTCTTGTCCTGGGCGGTCGCTACCAAGTCACTGGCTTGGAGATTGGTAACGATAATGTCGCAGATAAAACTGGTGCCACCCTGACGGCCACGAAGCTCGATACAGGTGAAGAAGTAACAATACAAATCACCCAAGCCAACTTACGGTTTAACGATAATCTATTTCGTTGTGCTGAAATTGAACGTGCTGATGCGCTTATGTCAGGGCATGTAGCCATTGAAGATGGCAGTAAATCACAGTTTGATCCAGTGGTCGTCAGCTACGCGGGGATTGGTCGCAGTGCTGTATTGGTTAGTTATCGTCAGGCATTATCTCGCTTCAACGAGTTAAAAAGTGAAGCCGAAATCGGCACACTGGTGGACGAGATTGTTGCTGAGGGGCGACGTGCACGGGGGCCACATTTTGTACATTCGGCACGGCAGCTTGATGAATTAAAGCAAGCCGTGCAAAAAGCTTATACGCGTCAAGCCAACAATGTGAGCCGCGCAATTCCAAGCCGAACTTTTATAGATGATAGTAATTTGACGCCTTCATTTGATAGAGCGGCTGTTGCGCAGCTACCTAAAAAAGTTAAGCAAAAAAACCGTCGTGTCCATTTTGAACCTGGCTACGCACATCATTTCGCAGTAATCCGAGGTAATGCTTTTGAAGAGGACGAACAGAAAGTTGACGAACAAAGAACAGATGAACAGAGAGCAAACGAACAGAGAGCAAACGAACAGAGAGCAAACGAACAGAGAGCAAACGAACAGATAGTAAATGAGCAGAGAGTAAATGAGCAGAGAGCGGATAAACAAAGAGCAGACGAACAAAGAGCAGATGAACAAATAGCAGACGAACAAAGAGCAGACGAACAAATAGCAGACGAACAAAGAGCAGACGAACAAAGAGCAGACGAACAAAGAGCAGACGAACAAAGAGCAGATGAACAAAGAGCAGATGAACAAAGAGCAGATGAACAAAGAGCAGACGAACAAAGAGCAGACGAACAATAACAAGCTGAGTGTGAATTATAGTTGCTTTAATTGCAAAATTCCCTGATTTTAATTGGTGGTCTTACTACGGTCGACAACTCCAAAAACCACCGCATTTTCACTATTTTGCATCGATCGACAGGCACAATGCTTGCCGGCTTGCCGACTGATTAACGTACGCGGTATGCTCTGGTGCAATAATTAAGCAATCAAGTAGCTAAAGCAGCGAGGATATTTTGCAGAATTTACGTCAGCAATTCATTGCGTTTGCCGTCGACGCGGGTGTGCTGCAGTTTGGGCAGTTCACCACCAAGGCGGGACGCAGTTCGCCCTACTTTTTTAATGCGGGGTTGTTTCACGATGGGGCAACACTCGGACGTTTGGGCGAATTTTATGCTCAGACATTAATTGATTCCGGTATTGAGTTCGATATGTTGTTTGGCCCTGCTTACAAGGGCATTACGCTTGCTGCATCAACTTCAGTCGCCTTGGCTGCACGTGAGCGCAACGTGTCGTTTGCATATAACCGCAAGGAAGCAAAATCTCATGGCGAAGGCGGCACGCTTGTCGGTGCGAAATTGGCCGGTCGTGTTGTCATTATCGACGACGTGATTTCAGCCGGTACATCGGTGAGTGAATCGGTTGCCATGATTCGTGCAGCCGGTGCTACCCCTTGCGCCGTGTTAATTGCGCTTGACCGAATGGAGCGTAGCGGGCCTGACCATGCACTCTCGGTGCAGTCAGCTGTACAAGACATCAGTGCACGCTATAACATGCCAATTGTATCGATTGCCAATCTCGACGATTTGTTGAGCTATGTCTCCAACACCTCTGCACAGACTGACAAAGCGGCTAACCAGGGTGCAATCAGTGCTTACCGCGCCCGCTATGGAGCGACCTGACATGGTCAAGACGGCGCGTTTGCTTGGACTATTAACACTACTACCAATGCTGTTGATCGCGCCAAGCGCAGCCTTGGCTAAAATCTACGTTTGCAAAGATTCGGCAGGCAACACCCTTACCGCCGACCGCCCCTTGCCGGAATGTGCTGATCGCGTCGTACGCGAACTTGATACGACCGGCATTACGCGCCGGGAAATCGCTCCGCCTTTAACGCCCGAACAAAAACGTGAGCGGCAACGCCAGGAAGTAAAACAGCGCGCCATTGCCGCCGAGATGGAGGAACGGCGCTTATATGATCGTGCCTTGATGACCAGGTACCGCAATCTTTCCGATATTGCCATTGCGCGCCAACGGGCAGTTTCTCTGATGGAAGACCAGATGCGCATTGATACCGATGCGTTGCCAAATGAAATGAAAGAAATGAAAGCTGCCCAGGCAGTAGCGGCGACCATGGTCAACAGCAAATCTGGTGTGGCGCCCATGGTGCAGCGACGCCTCGACGAGGCAGCACGTATGGTCGATTTACGCTTGTCCTCTATTGAGTCTCGCACTGCCGAGATAGAGCGGGTCAACAAGAAATTTGATCAGGCCGTCAAGCGTTTTAGTGAAATCAAGTCGGCCCTGGATGTGGAGCGCGGTACCGAGCCGTTGCGCTAGCGGCTACGGGCTAATTTTGTAGCAAGAAGTTGCGTTAATTGCGCCGGGTTTGCCTTGCCGCGGCTAGCTTTCATTGCCTGGCCTACCAAAGCGTTAAATGCCTTTTCTTTACCGCTGTGATATTCATCGACCGATTTCTGGTTTGCAGCCAATACTTCATCAATCAAGTTTTCTAACGCGCCACTATCTGAAATCTGACGCAGGCCCTGCGCATCAATAATTTCATCTGCTAACCCTGGCGAGGTTGTTGGTGCATCCCACATGATCGTCAATATTTCTTTGGCGATCTTATTGGAAATCGTGCCATCCACCACTCGCGAAAGCAGCACTGTCGTTTGAGCAACAGACAGCGGCATATTTTCCACTGCGCACTCTGTACGTTTCAGTTGCGCGCTCATATCGCCCATCACCCAATTTGCTACAAACTTTCCGTAATAAGATGCAGCTTCGCCACTGCTTAGCTTTCCGGGATTTGCATCTAATAATTGCTTGGTTAAGCTTTCAAAAAAAGTTGCAAACGCTTTGGATTGCGTCATTACCGCGGCGTCATAGTCAGAAAGATTAAAATCATTAACGAAGCGCTGGCGCATTGCATCAGGCAATTCCGGCATCGCCGTCTTGACGCGATCTATCCAGGCTTGCGCAATCGCTAAAGGCGGCAAATCCGGGTCTGGAAAATAACGATAATCCTGCGCATCTTCCTTACTGCGCATCGAGCGTGTTTCGCGCCGGTCGGGGTCGTAAAGCCTGGTTTCCTGCACTACTCGGCCACCATCCTCGATTAATGCAATCTGGCGTCTGACCTCATAGTTGATTGCTTCTTCCAGGAAGCGAAATGAATTCAGATTTTTGATTTCGCAGCGGGTGCCATACTGCTCTTGTCCAGCTGGGCGTACTGATACATTGGCGTCGCACCGAAACGAGCCTTCCTGCATGTTGCCATCGCAAATGCCCAGCCACGTCACCAGGGAATGCAATGCCTTGGCATAAGCCACTGCCTCGGCAGCGCTACGCATGTCGGGTTCGGTTACGATTTCTAAGAGGGGCGTGCCGGCACGATTCAAATCAATGCCGGTCATGCCTTGATAATCTTCATGCAGCGATTTACCCGCATCCTCTTCCAGGTGCGCGCGGGTAAGCTGGACGCACCGCATCGTTGCCACGCCGTCCCGCTCCATCACAAATGTCACAACACCGCCTTGCACGACGGGCGCTTCGTTTTGGCTGATTTGATATCCCTTTGGCAAATCCGGATAAAAATAGTTTTTGCGGGCAAACGTCGATTCGCTTGCAATCGTACCGCCCACGGCCAAGCCAAACTGGATGGCCCGCTCGACTGCGCCGCGATTCAATACTGGTAATACACCCGGCAACGCGAGATCGACTGCGCACGCCTGCGTATTAGGCTCGGCGCCGAAACGGGTCGACGCTCCACTGAAAATCTTGGAGGCAGTCGTCAATTGCGTATGTGTCTCCAAGCCAATTACGACTTCCCATTGCATGGCAATCTCCTTAGACAGGGGTGCGCAGATGCCAGTCAGTGATCTGCTGGTATTGATGAGCAATATTCAATAATCTGGCTTCGTTGAAATAGTTACCGATAAGCTGCAAGCCGACCGGGCGCTGGCTATTTTTTTCACCCTGGCCAAAGCCGCAGGGGATCGACATGCCTGGCAAGCCAGCCAGGCTGGTCGAGAGGGTGAAAATATCGGCGAGATAGTTTGCTACCGGGTCATCGGCCTTATCGCCGATATCCCAGGCGACAGTAGGTGAGACTGGCCCCATGATCACATCGCATTGCGTAAATGCCTGCACAAAATCCTCGGCAATGAGGCGACGGATCTTTTGCGCTTGCAGATAATAAGCGTCGTAATAACCATGCGACAAAACATACGCCCCAATCAAAATGCGCCGCTTCACCTCTTCGCCAAATCCCTCGGCACGTGTACGCCGATACATTTCCGTTAAATCCCGGTACTTGCTGGCACGATGCCCATACCGCACCCCGTCAAAGCGCGACAAGTTCGACGATGCTTCGGCTGCAGCAATAACGTAATAAACCGGGATAGATAATTCGGTTTTGGGCAGCGAAATAGTAACCAACACCGCACCCTGTTTTTGAAACTCTGCCAATGCTGCCTGCACAGCCGCGCCGACATCCTCCGCTAAACCAGTACCAAAAAATTCCTTTGGCACACCAATGCGTAATCCCTGCAACGATTGACCCAGGGATTTGGTGAAATCTTCTGCCGGGCGCTCAACGCTGGTGGAGTCGCGTTCATCGATACCCACCATCGCATTTAATAACAGGGCGCAATCTTCGGCATTGCTTGCCATAGGGCCTGCCTGGTCGAGCGACGAGGCAAAAGCAATCATGCCAAAGCGCGACACGCTGCCGTAGGTGGGCTTGATGCCGGTGACGCCGCAGAGTGAAGCGGGCTGACGAATCGAGCCACCGGTGTCGGTTGCTGTTGCTGCCGGGGCAAGTCGCGCCGCGATTGCTGCGGCAGATCCGCCTGAAGAGCCGCCGGCAATTGCCTGATGATCCCAAGGATTTTTTACAGGGCCGAAATAAGAATTTTCATTGGACGAACCCATGGCAAACTCATCACAGTTCAACTTGCCCAAAGTCACCATGCCAGCATCATTGAAGCGCTTTACAACAGTTGCGTCAAAGGGGCTGACGTAATGCTCGAGCATTTTTGAGCCTGCAGTAGAGCGCCAGCCACGCGTGACAAAAATATCCTTGTGAGCAATAGGTACGCCGGTTAGTGCAGTGCTGTTGCCACAGGCAAGTCGTGCGTCCGCTCGAACTGCTTGTTCCTGTGTGAGTGCTGCATCGACATGCAAGAAAGCATTTGATGTGCTGTTGCTAATACGCGATAGATAGTGTTGCGAAAGTTCTACGGCAGAAATTGATCTAGCCTGCAATAGTGTTGAAAGCTGCTTCAGAGTATGTGTATGCATTGATTTCAATCAATTACTTTTGGTACCAGATACAGGCCATCCTGAGTAGCCGGCGCACAAGTTTGCAACAACTCGCGCTGATCGTCTTCCGTTACCACATCGTTGCGTAATGGCAATGCCAATGCAGGATGCATGAGATCAAGCGGATGCTGCATTGGATGAACGCCCTCTGTTTTTACGGCGCAAAGTTGCTCAACAAGCATGAAAATATTATTGAGCTTCGTTAGCGTGTGCTCCGCCTGATCGTTTGACAGTTCTAATTGGGCAAGAATTGCCAGGCGATGCACATCGGAAATTTCAAGAGACATAATGGAAGACACTAAGCTGTGCTAGTTGTAAATGTTTTTAAATTGGCAAAAAACAAAGGAATTTGACTTAAAAATGGGCAAAACACACGAACATTCTCTCGTTTTTTGGAGTTTCCATGCGCTAATTTGACTGAGATTATAAGGTAGAATGTTGAGGCATTGTTGTATCCGCGCCTAATGGCTGCCAGCATGCTCCCTTATTAAAAAAGCTTAAGCGCACTATTTACGCGCATCAGGACCCACCATGTTTGGATTTCTACGCAGCTATTTCTCTAACGATCTGGCTATCGATCTTGGCACAGCCAATACATTAATTTACGTGCGCGGGTTAGGGATTGTGCTCGATGAACCGTCGGTAGTTGCTATTCGACAACAGGGCGGCCCGAACGGTAAAAAAACGATCCAAGCGGTCGGTAAGGAAGCGAAGCAAATGTTGGGTAAGGTGCCAGGCAATATTGAGGCGATCCGGCCAATGAAAGACGGCGTGATTGCCGATTTCACTGTTACCGAGCAAATGCTCAAACAATTCATTCGCATGGTGCACGATTCCAAGCTTTTTAGGCCATCCCCGCGCATCATCATTTGCGTGCCGTGCGGTTCGACCCAGGTTGAGCGGCGGGCAATTCGTGAATCAGCGCTTGGCGCCGGTGCTTCCCAGGTGTTTTTGATAGAAGAACCAATGGCTGCAGCTATCGGCGCCGGTCTGCCGGTATCTGAGGCAACCGGTTCGATGGTGGTCGATATTGGTGGTGGCACAACCGAAGTTGGCATTATTTCGCTCGGCGGCATGGTCTATAAAGGATCGGTGCGTGTGGGCGGCGACAAATTCGATGAAGCCATTGTTAACTACATTCGACGCAATTACGGCATGTTGATTGGCGAACAGACAGCTGAGGCAATCAAAAAAGAAATCGGCTCTGCTTTTCCTGGCTCCGAAGTCAAGGAAATGGAAGTCAAAGGGCGCAACCTTTCTGAAGGCATTCCTAGGTCATTCACAATTTCCAGCAATGAAATTTTAGAAGCGCTGACTGATCCGCTTAACAATATTGTCTCGGCAGTAAAGAATGCGTTAGAGCAAACACCGCCTGAGCTTGGTGCCGACATTGCCGAAAAAGGCATGATGCTTACGGGCGGTGGCGCTTTGCTGCGTGATCTTGACCGCCTTTTGATGGAAGAAACCGGGCTGCCAGTAATTGTTGCCGAAGATCCACTGACTTGTGTAGTGCGTGGTTCTGGCATGGCGCTTGAACGAATGGACAAACTTGGCTCGATTTTTTCCTACGAGTGATTCGGTATTCAATAATACCGGTCAGCTAGGACTGCATGGAATACAGCCCACCGCCATTGTTTAAACAGGGCGCATCAGCCCGCGTGAAGGTGGTGTTTTTTTCCATAATTGCATTTTTGCTACTAATAGCCGATGCGCATTTCCAAAAATTGGGCGCAATTCGGCAAACGGTCGGCACTGGCCTGTATCCCTTACAAATAGCAGCGGTCGCACCGCGCGACTTGGTCATACGCGCCGGCGAATACTTTACTGCGCTGTCTTCTGTTGAAGCGCAAAACAGACAAATGAAACTGGATCAGGCGCACAATGCCCAGCGCCTGCAGCAAACCTCGCATCTTCAAGCTGAAAATACACAGTTGCGCAAATTACTCGGTGCCAGCGAACGTTTACCCGTCAAAGCAGTATTAGCTGAAATCTTATATGACACGCGTGACGCGTTTACACGAAAAATCGTACTGGATCGAGGCAGTCGGCATGGGGTAAAGCCAGGGCAGCCCGTTATTGATGACATCGGCGTGGTTGGGCAGGTGACGCGGGCATTTCCATTTTCTTCCGAAGTAACGCTATTGACTGACAAAGACCAGGCGATTCCAGTGCAGGTTGTGCGCAACGGCCTGCGTAGCGTCGCTTATGGAGGCGGGCAATCCGGCATGCTCGATTTGCGGTTTATTGCTTCAAATGCCGACATCAAGCCAGGCGATCTATTAGTGACTTCGGGGATTGACGGTGTTTATCCACCTGGACTCGCAGTGGCGAAAGTCACGCGTATTGCTAACAAATCGTCCGATGAATTTGCCAAAATTCTATGTGAGCCCGCAGCCGGGATCAGCCGCAACCGCCAGTTGCTGGTGCTGCTGGCCGAATCCAACATTGCACCGCGTCCGCCTCCGGAAGTGATCCTCGATCGCAAGTCCAAGCCGCTTAAAAAAGCAGCTGTGGTAGCTGCCAAACCAAAGACAACCAGCCGTGAATGAGGCACCATGAATTATCCGCATTACATTCTCTTGCCGGCAAATTCGTTTTTTATCGCTTCTAGTCTGGCGGCAGCATTCCTGCTTAATCTGCTGCCATTGGGTCAACTGGTTGGTGTGCCTGATTTCGTGGCGTTGGTACTGGTGTTTTGGAGCATTCATCAACCGCGCAAGGTCGGAATCGGTGTGGCATTTTGTATGGGCTTGCTGATGGATGTGCATGATGCCGCTTTGCTTGGCGAGAACGCCCTGGCCTATACCCTGCTGTCGTACTTCGCCATCATGATTCATCGGCGGGTGCTCTGGTTTCATAGCGGTGTGCAGGCACTGCATGTTTTGCCTTTAATGCTTGTGACGCAAATCGTGCAGCTGCTGGTGCGAATGATTGTTGGCGGCCGGTTTCCTGGGTGGTTATATTTCGCCGAGAGTTTGACAACTGCTGTGTTGTGGCCGTTTATCAGTGCAATATTACTGGCGCCACAACGGCGAGCCGTTGACCGCGACGAAACCAGGCCAATCTGATTCTCGCCCTGCCATGACTGAGTTCAAAAACACCGAACGTGAACTACATTTTTTCCGAATACGCTTGTCGGTTGCGGCGCTGGTTGTGGTCGTCTGCTTTGGCCTGTTACTGGCGCGCTTTGTCTGGTTGCAGGTCTATAAGCATGAAGCTTATGCTTCGCTAGCCGAAGACAATCGTATCTCGGTTGTGCCAGTAGTGCCAAACCGGGGGTTGATTGTTGACCGCAATGGTGTAGTGTTGGCGCGTAATTTTTCGGCCTACACCCTGGAGATTACGCCAGCAAAAATCAATGGCAAGCTCGACGATGTGATGGATGAATTGGCCACATTGATTGAGATTACTCCTAAGGATCGCAAGCGTTTTCGCAAATTGCTTGAAGAATCCAAAAGATTCGAAAGCACACCACTACGCACCCGGCTTTCCGATGAGGAAGTTGCCCGATTTACCGCGCAGCGTTATCGTTTTCCGGGTGTTGATATTCAAGCTCGCCTGTTCCGCCAATATCCTCTTGGGCAGGTGGCCGCCCATGTGATTGGCTATATCGGCCGCATTAGTCAAAAAGATTTCGCCAAGATTGAAGAGAGCGAAGATGCCACTAACTATGCGGGGACCGATTATATTGGCAAGGAAGGCCTCGAAAAAAGCTACGAAAAAAAGCTACATGGTGTGACAGGGTATGAGGAAGTTGAAGTCACGGCTGGCGGCCGGGCCATACGTACACTGTCGCGTACCCCCGCTATTCCCGGCAACAACCTGATCCTCTCGATTGATATTGAATTGCAAAAAGTGGTTGAGGAAGCTTTTGGCAAACGTCGCGGTGCCTTGATCGCTATCGAACCCGCAACCGGCGACATCCTTGCCTACGTTTCGATGCCAACCTTCGATCCGAATCTATTTGTTGAAGGAATCGATCAGCAGAGCTGGGACGCTTTAAATACCTCGCTCGACAAGCCTTTGGTGAATCGGCCGCTATCGGGCAGTTATCCTCCGGGCTCAACCTACAAGCCATTTATGGCGTTGGCGGCACTCGAGCTGGGCAAGCGTACAACGGCGGCGTCGATCTCGGACCCTGGTTACTACTATTTTGGCAACCATCGATTCAACGACGACAAGCCCGGTGGCCACGGCACGGTCGATATGTATAAATCAATCGTGGTCTCTTGCGACACCTACTACTACACGTTGGCCAATGAATTGGGTGTCGATACCATGCACGCGTTCATGAAGCCGTTTGGATTTGGTCAATTGACCGGTATCGACCTGGAAAATGAAAAGCGAGGCTTGCTGCCGTCGACCGCCTGGAAACGGACTGCTTTCCGTACACCACCACAACAAAAGTGGTATGCCGGTGAAACGATTTCACTAGGGATTGGGCAGGGGTATAACAACTTTACGCCGTTGCAGATGGCGCAGGCCACTGCCATCCTGGCCAATGATGGCGTGGTAATGAAGCCGCATCTGGTGAAAATGCTGGAAGACGGTCTGACGCGTGAGCGGGTGCAGACCGTACCCAAGGAAAGTTACCGGCTCGATCTGCAGCAGAAAAACATCGATTTCATCAAGGATGCCATGGCAGGTGTGGTGCGCGAAGGCACCTCTGCCAGAGTATTCAAGGAAAGTGGCTACATATCGGCCGGCAAGACCGGCACTGCCCAGGTGATCGGCTTGAAAAGGGGGGAGAAATATGATCCCAAGAAAATTGCCGAACGCTTCCATGACAACGCGCTCTACATTGGCTTCGCACCAGCGGTCAAGCCACGCATCGCGATTGCCATCGTCGTCGAAAACGGCGGGTTCGGCGCTGTCGCTGCTGCGCCGATCGTCAAAAAAGCATTCGATTACTATCTGCTGGGCAAGCGGCCTGAGCCGGAGAATGCAGAGCCGTCGACGGAGTCTCCCGTGTTTAGAGAAGCCGGCGCCGAGGCCACGCCTGCAGCTGTGTTGAAGGCGGAAGAGGAATCATTAGGCGGCCCGAAACCAGGGTTCGAAACACGCGGCAACCAGGAGTAAATTGCACATGACGCGCACGCTATGCAACTGACAGAACGCCGCCGCCTGTGGCCCCTTGTCAAACCCTATATTCTGGTTTTCGATGGGCCGCTGGCCATCATCATTTTTTTGATTATGTCGGCTGGTGTGGTAACACTGTATTCGGCGGGTATCGATTTTCCAGGGCGGGTCGAAGATCACCTGCGCAACATTATGGTGTCGTTTGTGGTCATGTGGGTGGCGGCTAACGTGCCACCGCAGACCCTTATGCGCCTTGCAGTGCCCGTCTATACGGTGGGTGTGGCATTGCTGATTGCCGTAGCGCTGTTTGGTCTGGTCAAAAAAGGTGCGCGGCGCTGGGTCGACATCGGCATGGTGATGCAACCTTCCGAAATTATGAAGATTGCCATGCCGCTGATGCTGGCCTGGTTTTTTCAAAAACGCGAAGGCAGCATCAGCTGGGTTGAATTCCTGGTTGCCGCAGGTTTGTTGGCCATTCCGGTGGTGCTCATTCTTAAACAGCCTGATCTTGGTACGGCAACACTGGTTTTGGCTGCCGGTTTTTATGTCATTTTTCTAGCCGGCCTTTCCTGGAAAATTTTGCTCGGGCTTGCTGTTGCAGTGGGCGCTAGTTTGCCCGTGATCTGGAGCAATATGCATACCTACCAGCGCAACCGGGTGCTAATGCTCATCGATCCCACTTCCGACCCGTTAGGCAAGGGTTTCCACATCATTCAATCGACCATCGCCGTTGGCTCCGGTGGTATCTTTGGCAAAGGTTGGTTGCAAGGTACACAAGCGCATTTAGAGTTTATTCCCGAGCGCACTACCGACTTTGTCTTTGCAGTTTTTTCTGAAGAATTTGGCTTAGTAGGTAATTGTGTATTACTGGTGCTGTATTTGTTACTGATCGGGCGGGGCCTGTTTATTGCTGCCAATGGGCCAACGCTCTTTACCCGCTTGCTTGCCGGTGCCATCACCATGATTTTTTTCACCTATGCGTTTGTCAACATGGGGATGGTCAGCGGCATTTTGCCGGTGGTTGGTGTACCGTTGCCGTTTCTAAGCTATGGTGGCACAGCACTCGTCACGCTTGGCTTGGGCATCGGCATTTTAATGAGCATCCAGCGGCACAGAAAGCTGGTGCAGAGCTGATGCGACGAAGCATCGGCGGCGTTTTATTCATTGGCAGCATGCTACTGCTGCTCGCCGGATGCGCAGCAAACCGACAGCTTTCGACAACTGGTACTGGTGAAGGGAGCCGCCGCGGGAAGGCGCCGGTGATCGTGCCTGGTGCAACGCCTGCAAATACGCCCGCTTTGCCTGCAGCCGGGTCCGGGCGTGGTGGCTATTACCAGGATGATGGGCCAGGCGAAGCACCGCCACCCGACCTGCAAGCCATACCGGATGCCCAACCGAAAATCGAGCCTTATGGCAGGCGCGGTAACCGTCCATACGTCGTTTTTGGAAAATCCTATACGCCCATTACTGATGACCGCCCGTTAAAGCAGCGCGGAATCGGCAGTTGGTACGGCAGAAAATTTCATGGCCAAAAAACCTCCTCAGGCGAACTTTACGACATGTATAAGATGACAGCGGCACACCCGACCCTGCCTTTGCCATCCTATGCACGTGTGACCAATATTGCTACTGGTACGCAAGTGATTGTGCGCGTCAACGATCGTGGCCCGTTTCATTCCGGGCGCATTATCGATTTGTCATATACCGCCGCACTGAAATTGGGTTATCTCAGGCATGGAAGTAGTGAACTAGAGGTCGAGCGTCTTTTGCCAGAAGATATTGCGCGCTTTAATAGTAGCCAGCCTGGTGTTGCACAGGCAGCAGCGAGCGCACCTATGCCTGATCCAGCACCGAATGCGCCTCTCAATTCGCCGTTAAATTCTTATTTAAGTCCGGTGCCACTTTCACCACCTGTGCCCGTATCAAATATCTTATCTTTGGATGATTTTTTTGAATCGCAACAAGTAAAAGAAACACAGCCGGCAACCAGGATCGCAGCCGATGCTGGAACGACTGTGCCAGACTTAGCTGCCCTGCCCACATTGGCTGGTTTTTATCTTCAGTTCGGCGCTTTTTCCCAGGAGGTAAATGCCGAGACCATGCGCGCGCGTTTGATGCAGGCCTGGCCCCCACTTGTGCCACCGCCGGTGATCAAGCAGCACGATGCTATATACCGTCTGTATAGCGGCCCATTTGACACCCGAGCCGATGCGCTGCGTGCAGCAGCGATGTTGGAAGCTAACCCGTTGGCCCGACCGCTTATCGTGCGACCGTGAGCGAACATCATTTCATAGTCACTGTTTAAGATGTAAGGCCCGCTCGTACAGCGCATTCTTTTTTTGTCCAGTGATTTGCGCCGCCAGTGTTGCAGCCTGCTTCAACGGACACGCCGCCATCAGAATGGTCAAAATCCGGTCGGCCTCAATCGTGTCTTTATCAAGCGCTGCAACTGCCCCTGAAAGCACCACAACATACTCCCCTTTCTCGCGGTGCATGCCTTCATTTAGCCAGGAGAGCGCTTGAGCCAGTGGGCAGCGGTGGATTTCTTCAAACAATTTCGTCAGTTCACGCGCAAAAATAATCTCTCGCGTCGGCGCAAAATGCAGTTGTAGTGCAGTCACCATTTCGCCGATGCGGTGTGGTGCTTCATAAAACACTAACGCTGCCGATAAGCCACACAGACGCTGCAAGGCGCTCTCACGCTGCGCAGCTTTTGCCGGCAGAAACCCAATAAAATGAAAGGTGGTTTCGAGCAAGCCTGCAGCGCTTAGTGCCGTGGTTGCGGCCGACACCCCTGGAATCGGTATAACGCGAAGGCCGGCAGCATGCACCGCTTCAACAATGCGAGCACCAGGATCGGAAATCGCCGGTGTGCCGGCATCTGATACAAGGGCAATGCGCTGGCCCGCCTGCAGGCGCTCGATTAGTTTTTGCGCCATTTCCCGTTCATTATGCTGGTGTGCCGCAACAAGCGGCTTACGCAGGCCGTAACGGCTTAACAAGTGGCCAGTGTTTCGCGTGTCTTCACAAGCGATCGCGTCAACAAGCTTTAATATATGAAGGGCGCGTAGGGTGATATCGCCGACGTTACCAATTGGCGTGGCAACCACATATAATGCGCCCTCGGGGCAAACCTGCTGTGCTACATCCTGCACTATTGCAGGGAGGGGATGCAAGCCAGTGTTGTCGGAATCGAGCGTTTCAATTGGGTGGCTGCTATGAGTGTTCGTCATCGAAATGGAAGTTGCATGAATCACACCTGTCAGGATAACCGGTTATGGAATGGCTGGAGCGATTAAGCGGCAACGAAACGGCGCGTCAACTCACCGGTGCAGCTGGCGAAGCGCAGGCGCTTGAATATTTACAACAACAAGCGCTTACCTTGGTCGAACAAAATTTTCGATGCAAAACCGGGGAAATTGATCTGATCATGCGGCATGGCCAGACACTGGTTTTTGTCGAAGTACGCGCGCGGGCCAGTAACCGGCATGGTGGCGCAGCTGCAAGTATCACGCCGGTCAAGCAACGACGATTAATTCGTGCTGCGCAATTTTACCTGTTACGGTTTCGCATGCCACCGCCTTGCCGCTTTGACGTAATAGCCATCGACGCCGGTGTCGTCACCTGGCTTAAAAATGCGATCGAGGCATAATCTCGTAATCTTCGAATTTGGATGACCGTAGGAAATTCACCCCTTATACTCGCCCTCCATGATTAACCAACGCATCATTGCGCACTTCCACGAAAGTGCAGAATTAAAAACCCATGCGGCATCGCTGCTGGCGCAGCCAATTGCCGCAGCAGTCGAAGTCATGTTCGTTGCCTTGTCAAATGGCAACAAGATTCTTGCTTGTGGCAATGGCGGCTCGGCCGCAGATTGCCAGCATTTCGCTGCCGAGTTGGTCGGTCGCTTCGAGCGAGAACGGCTGCCCTTGCCGGCTCTGGCCTTGACGACCGATACCTCGATTCTGACCGCAATTGGCAACGACTACAGCTTTCAAGACATTTTTAGCAAGCAGATCCAGGCTTTCGGTCAATCCGGCGATATTTTATTGGCGCTGTCGACTTCAGGTAACTCAGCCAATATCGTTGCCGCTGTTGACATGGCGCTTGAGCGAGACATGCGCATCGTGGCGTTGACAGGCAAAGGTGGAGGTGCAATCGGCAAGCGCCTTACCGATGCCGATGTCCACATCTGTGTGCCGCATGACCGTACCGCCCGAATTCAGGAAGTTCATTTGTTGGCAATACACTGCTTGTGCGACGGCATCGATGTCGCTCTATTTGGGGGAGACGAACATGACTGATACCATTCGCCGCAATTATTTAACATCACGTCGGTTTTTTCGCATCGGCATTGCCTTGATCGTTGCGGCGAGTCTGCAGGGGTGTGTAGAGATGGTGGTGGGCACGGCTCTCGTGGGCACGATTGCTGCGACCGATCGCCGCACATTGGGGGCGCAAACTGACGACAAGGCGATTGCCATCAAAGCCGAAGCCCGCATGCCCTCGCTCATTGGTGAGGCCGGCCACGTTAATATCGCCAGCTTCAATCGTAAAGTCCTTCTGACCGGTGAAGTGCGCGATGAAGCCGTTAAAGCGAGCGTAGAGCGCGAGATCAATACTATCCAGGGTGTTGAATATGTCGTCAACGAGCTGCAAGTTGCCGACCGTTCAAACTATACTGCACGAGGATATGATGCTTTACTCACCGGAAAAGTGAAAGCCTCGTTTGTTGATGCGCAAGATTTATCGGCTTCTGCCATCAAGGTTGTCACCGAGCGCGATACTGTCTATTTAATGGGCCGTGTCACGCAGCGTGAAGGCCAACGTGCCGGCGAAGTTGCTGGTGGCGTCAGCGGTGTGCAGCGCGTGATAAAAATTTTTGATTACATCGATGAGGAGCAATTGCGCAATATCGATAAACGTTCCTGACCTGCGGCCAGTTTATGCCGATGATTAATCTTTTGGCCTGCTTTTCATGGGAGCGTTCATGCTCTGGCTTCTCAGTGCACTGATATTTATCTGCCTTGCGGTGTTTTGGGCCATTGGTGCCCACAGCCGGCTAACAGCTTTGTATAAAGCCTATACGCAGGCGTTTGCGCAAATCGGTACGCAGATCAAGCAGCGTCACCAAGCAATGCTGGCGTTGGCTGAAAAACTTGCAGACGTTACCGGTGTCGACAAAAAATTGCTGGAAGATGTCAGTACAGCGCATCATCAGGCAATGCAGGCTAACATTCGTCTCGCAGAAAAGCCTCTCGACACAGCAGTAATGCTGGAGCTGACCGCTGCCGACAATTCGTTTACTCAAACACTTGCCAACTTCATGACTGTTGCAGCCTTGCAGGCCAATGCATCGTCGAATGAATACATGCTTCGGCTTGCTGGAGAACGCACCAGCATGGATAACCGGATTGCATTCGCCAGGCAAGGATATAACCAGACAGTCGAGCAATATAACGCCGCCATTAAGCAATTCCCAAGCTCGCTCATTGCTGCGTTGTTTAGCCTGCGTCCGGCCCTTGCATGGCAGGGAGCAGAGCCACCCATCGAGCGTCGTCAGGAGCACCGCAGCGCCTGATGGTACGTTGTAGTAGTGTTTTACAGAACTGACTCGAAAGCCACGATGCAAACCGAATCCACATCATCTCCAGACAATACGCCGAAAACAGCACGCCGCACACGGTGGGTAATCATCGTCCTAGCAATCGGGCTGGCCATTGGTGCACTGGGATACCGGTTGTTTGACAAGAAAATGCAAGCCCCCGAGGTGACGTTTGTATCCCTGGCTGGAGAACGCATTGGTATGAGCAGCCTGCGTGGCAAGGTCGTGATGGTTAATTTTTGGGCTACGAGTTGCGTAACCTGTGTAAAAGAAATGCCGCAGATGGTCGAGACTTATGAAAAATTTAAAAGCAGAGGCCTGGATTTTGTCGCCGTGGCAATGAGCTACGACCCACCAAACTACGTTTTAAATTTTACGCAAACCCGCAAATTGCCTTTTACAGTTGCTTTGGATTCTCAAGGTACGCTGGCGAAGTCGTTTGGCAACGTAACGCTGACGCCTACAACGTTTGTCATTGATAAAGAAGGCAAGATTATCAAACGTTATGTGGGTGAGCCTGATTTTGATGCATTGCATCGTCTGCTTGATCAAGCTGTGGCTGCAACTTGATGCCCAATACTTCGAACGCCGATTTCCGCATTTTGCTCATCGACGACAATGTCGATGCCAATGAATCTATGGCAGCGCTTTTGGAAATCATCGGTTACACCGTCAGCACTGCCGCCGATGGGCCACAGGCTTTGGAGAACGTCGCCTCGTTTGCACCACATGTGATCCTATGCGATATCGGCTTGCCCGGCATGAGCGGTTACGAGTTGGTCGCGGCACTACGTGGTCAGCTCGGAGCACGTAAGGTGATCATTGCTGCAGTGACCGGATATAGCCACGAAAGTGATATTGCCCGTTCAAAAGCGGCAGGTTTTGAACACCATCTTGTGAAACCGCTGGATGCCGATGCCTTGCTTGCATTCATCGCCCAACAGGTAGGCAAGGTAGCAAGCGAATCAAGATAGCGTTAAAAAACCGCCTCGGGGGCGGTTTTCAGGAGCGGTTTTAATTATTACGCTTGTGCTTTGTCGGTGAGTAAGCGGTCATACTCTTTTTTAACGCCCGCGTAGCATTCGCATACTCGTGCTTCAAGGCCAACTCGGTTGACGATTGTGATGTGGCCGCGGCTGTAATGAATCAAACCTTCTTCCTGTAGCTTGCCTGCTGCTTCGGCAACACTTTCACGTCGTACTCCCAACATGTTAGCGATCAAGCCCTGGGTCATGCTCATTTCATTGGAAGGCAAGCGATCTAGGGAGAGCAATAACCAGCGGCAAAGTTGCTGCACAACGCTATGGTGGCGGTTACAAACAGCAGTTTGCGACATTTGCGTCAGTAGTGCTTGCGTGTAGCGCAGGAGCATTTGCTGCAATGGTCCACCACGGCTAAATTCTTCTTTTAAAAAACTTGCCTTAAGGCGAAAACCATATCCAGCGCTTTTCACAATGGCACGATTCAAACTGTTGCCGCCACCCATAAATAATGCCACACCGACCACACCTTCATTACCAACAACTGCGGTTTCAGAAGAAGCGCCATCGCGGGTTTCATACATCAGCGAAACGATGCTACTTGTCAAAAAGTAAGCGTGCTGCATTGCAGTATCAGTTTCACAGACCGTCATGCCAAACGGCATAGAAACAAATTCCAGATGCGGCAGGATACGTTCGTAATCCGACACTGGTAAGCCTGCCAGCAAATGATTTTGACGAGGGTTATGGCCATAAAGGCCTGCCAGGCGAACCGGCGTAATAGGGCGCAAACCAGGTTGAATCATGCCACGTGCAGCTTTTGCATTAAGTGCGCCAACAGTACCTCCGGCCGCCGCAACTCGTTTACCGGTATTGGCACAGTTGTTCAAAGCTGATGTCATGAAGCACTCCTAATTAAATGAAATTTAGTGTGTGAATCATCACATAAGGTAGCAAATAGTCGAATCAGCCATCATCCCATTGCAGTGTGGGATTCCACTTACAACTTAATAACCACTTAAAATTACTTGGGAGCATTCTACAGGTGACGCGGCACAAACGCTGCATGAAACACTAATAAAAAACATGGGGCCTGTTCCATATTTAATACGGCAGCAAGTCATTTTCAGCTTCGCACCATTTCGCATATCCCGGCTAATCAATCAAGTTTTGCTTGATTGCGTAATAAATGATGTCTGCATTGCTGGTCATGTTCATTTTCTGCAATACGCGTGCGCGATAGGTGCTGACGGTTTTGACACTGAGACAAAGTTCATCGGCAATCTTTGTGACACCATCGCCTTGACTTAGTTTGTAGAAAATTTCATATTCACGGGCCGACAAGGTTTCATGCAACGGCTTGTCGGTGTCTGTATCCGGATCCATCGTCAGTAGCTCGGCTACCGCATAGCTGATGTACTTGTGCCCACGCATGATTGTTTGGATGGCAGTGACCAACTCCGTGGCCAGCGCCTCTTTTTGTACATAACCCGATGCCCCGCTGCGCAATATCTGCACTGCATAGCGATTTTCCGGATGCATGCTGAGAATCAACACGGGCAAATTCGGTTTCTCACGTTTGATTTGCTTTAGTACTTCAACACCGCTTTTGTCAGGCATTGCAATGTCGAGCAGCACGATGTCCCAGTCTTGTGCGCGAATCAGGCGAATTGCTTCTTCCGCTGTACCCGCTTCACCTGCGATCTGCATGTCGGGAATGTCGGCAATAAAATACTGAACACCGGCCCTTACTACTGCGTGGTCATCAACTACAAGAATTTTTATCATATTATTCACGTTCCCAACGTAGACGCTGGCACGTGTCGATCAAATTGAAAAGGACGGGATCGTCGATGAAAATTTCATGGCTTAGTACGTGCGGCCACGATTGTATCTTGTCTGTCAGGCATGCGGCAGTTCAAACGTCGACGAACAGCTAAGCTATTACTTTTCCTTAATTAATTAAGCGCTTCCATAAAATTGCAAGCCAGTGGTTGTGAGCAAAGCAGCCGCCTGGAGAGTGCGTTTGCTCACCATCGTCATGGCACAACCGTTTCACTTAATCTTACAAACAATTGCGGCAATGTCCTATCGAAGCAGCAGCCTGAATTTGTTACATTAGGGGCTTGAACAAGTTTTTAAGCATCGCTTTGAACTTCATTCATTATTCGAAAGGATTTCTACCATGAACAGCAACGATATTATTTCCACTTTGAACGACCTCGTAGAAACAAGTCGCGACGGTGAAGAAGGTTTTCGTACCTCAGCCGAGCATGCAAGTGATTCCAACCTAAAATCTTTATTGACCAACCGCGCTGACAGCTGCGCCGCTGCAGTCAACGAATTGCAACAAATCGTTCGTGCCCATGGCGGCACCCCAGACGAAAATGGAAGCATCAGCGGTACTTTGCATCGCCGTTGGGTAGACATCAAATCAACGATCATGGGTCGCGATGATGCAGCAATTTTGAACGAAGTCGAGCGCGGTGAAGACGTCGCCGTTGCTAGTTATAAAAAAGCGTTGGAACAGAATTTGCCAGTAGAAGTGCAAAGTTTGGTAGAGCGTCAGTATCAGGGTGTACTTAAAAACCATGACCAGATCAAGCAACTGCGCAATCAATTTCGCGCACAAAACTAATTGTTAGTGTTGTAGTAAAAGTCTAAAACAAAGCGGCATGTCGAATCTTCGACATGCCGCTTTGTTTGTAATTAGCGAACACCCGCCAGGTGAGCCTGCTCATCTGCATGATAAGAACTACGCACCATCGCACCTACTGCTGCGTGGGCGAATCCCATCTTCATTGCCTCGGCTTCAAACATCTTAAATACATCCGGGTGTACATACCGGCTGACCGGCAAGTGATCGCCACTAGGCATTAAATACTGGCCAATGGTTAACATATCCACGTCATGCGCTCGCAGGTCCCTCATCACCTCAAGAATCTCTTCATCAGTTTCGCCAAGCCCCACCATAATGCCCGATTTTGTTGGCGTTTCTGGATGAAGTGCCTTGAACCGTTTGAGTAGATTAAGCGAATAGGCATAATCTGACCCAGGTCGTGCTTGTTTATAAAGGCGTGGCACTGTTTCGAGATTGTGGTTCATTACATCGGGCGGCGCAAGCGTGAGAATCTCCAATGCCCGATCCATACGTCCTCGAAAATCCGGCGTCAAAATCTCAATGCGTGTAGCCGGTGACAATTCCCTCACACGGCGAATGCATTGCGCAAAATGCGCAGCGCCACCGTCGCGCAGGTCGTCGCGGTCAACAGATGTGATAACTACATAATTTAGTTTTAACGCGGCAATTGTTTTTGCCAGGTTTTCTGGCTCTTCTGTATCCAACGGGTCTGGGCGGCCATGGCCGACATCACAAAACGGGCAGCGACGCGTGCATTTATCGCCCATGATCATGAAGGTTGCCGTGCCTTTACCAAAGCATTCGCCGATATTCGGGCAACTGGCTTCTTCACACACTGTTACCAGATGGTTGGCACGAAGAATGTCCTTGATTTCGTGGAACCGGCTCGATGGCGATGCAGCCCGCACCCGTATCCAGTCCGGCTTGGGCAACCGCTCGGCTTGCACCACTTTAATCGGGATGCGAATGGTCTTGGCGGCACCCTTCTGCTTTTGCGTCGGGTCGTAGGGTGCGGGCAAAACGGGGTCGGAAATCATGAAGCGTCCAGTGAGTAGGCATGCGTTAAAACCAGTTGTTGCAGATTCGCCGTGAGACGCTGCCGCACTTCAGCCGTATTGCACATTGCACCGGCAGTGCGCATATCGGTACAGAGAAGGCTGGCGTCACCACATGGGTTAATGCGGCTAAACGGCTCAAGATCCATGTCCACATTTAATGAGACACCATGATAAGTGCAGCCGTTACCACGTATCTTCAAGCCCAATGCAGCGATTTTTGCGCCAGCCAGGTTGCCTTCTGTTAAATAGATACCTGGCGCGCCAGCATGGCGACAACCCATCAGATTATACGCGCGCAGGGTAGTGATCACGGCTTGCTCGATAGTTTGCACAAATTCCCGGGCAAATAGTTTCTTTTTGGAACTGTTGCGTCGCAAGTCGATCAAGAGGTAGACAATTGCTTGCCCTGGGCCGTGGTAAGTCACTTCGCCGCCCCGGTCCGTTTGGATCACTTCATATGAGCCGGCATCGAGTACATGCGCGGGGTCTGCGCCAAGGCCAAGTGTATAGACCGGCGGATGTTCCACCATCCAGAATTGGTCGGGTGTATTGGCGGTGCGGGCATTGGTAAATGCTTGCATTGCGGCATAAGTGAGCGCGTAGGCTTCAACACCGCGCTCCAAGATAACCGATGGCTGATTCATGACGATTGGGTGATTTTACCGTTACAAAACCACTTTGACCATCGGATGTGAAGACAGGGCGCGATACAGGTCGTCAAGTTGCTTGCGGCTGGTTGCCCGCACGGTGGCTGTAACTGCCAAGTAATTACCTTTGGTCGAGGTACGCATTTCAAGCGTGCCCGGATCAAACAACGGGTCGAATTGCAGGATAACTGCCACAATTGTCTGCGCAAAATCATCGACTTTCGAGCCCAGGATCTTGATCGGAAAATCGCTGGGATACTCGATCAGCGATGGCGGCATCTCTGCCGACACGGGGGTTGTCGCGTCACTCATCCCATACCTCTTTTTAATGAATAGAAACGCTCAGGCCGCTGCCTTTGCAGCCTGATATGCCTGGTACAGACGTTGATAAACCGGGCCGGGTTCTCCACTGCCGACTGGCTGCCCGTCCAATGTTGCTACAGGCAGTACTTCCTTGGTGGCTGAAGAAAGAATGATTTCATCAGCTGCAAAGACTTCCTCGCGGGAGATACGTCGGCATTCCAGCTTGATATTACCTGCCGTGCAAAGCTCTTCGATCAGCCCGTAGCGGATGCCTTCCAGGATCAGGTTATCTTTTGGCGGGCCTGATACGACGCCATCCTTGACCATCCACACGTTCGATGACGATGCTTCGGTCAGCCACCCATCCCGAAACTGGATGGATTCAAGGGCATCGTGTTCAACAGCATGCTGTGCCGCCAGCACATTGCCCAGCAATGAAATCGATTTGATTTCGCAGTGCAGCCAACGCTTGTCTTCCATGGAGACGCAGGCCGCACCGGATGCGCGTAGCGCCGGCGAGGGCAACACGATCGGATTGGTCATGATGAATACCGTGGGTGTAACTTCTGCCGGAAAAGGATGCGCGCGCCGCGCAACGCCACGGGTCACCTGAAGGTAGGCCATCTGGTCTGGTGCAGGATGGGCTGCCACGACCTGTTCGATCAATGCCATCCAGGCCGCTTCGGTATGCGGGTTTGGTATGGAGATTGCTGCCAGACTGCGAAACAGTCGCGCCATGTGTTGAGCCGGGCGAAACATGCGCCTGCCATAGATGGGAATGACTTCATAAATGCCATCGCCGAAAATGAATCCCCGGTCTAGCACGGATATCTTGGCATCCGCAATTGGTGTCATTGCGCCGTTGAGATAAACCAATGGTTCGGACATGTCGCGTTTCTCTTTAAAGTCAGACTGCTTGGAGTTTATTTGATCATCAGGCGAAGCGAATCCCACGCCCGCCCGATGATGCCTGCCTGTGGTATCTGTTCTAACGCCAGCACCGGTAATTCAGTTACAGGCTTGCCATCGACCATCATGCGCATCGTGCCGATGCGGCTATTTTGGGCAATCGGGGCGATGAGCGGATCGGTGCGCTCTAATGCAGGTTTCATCTTGGCTGCCACACCTTTTGGCAACGTCACAAACACATCCCGATTAAAACCAATTTTCAGGGCTTCCTGTGTGCCTTTCCAAACTCTTGGCGATTCGATCGGTTGACCTTTCGCATACAGTTTTACGGTTTCAAAATTCTGGAAACCCCAGTTCAGTAGTTTTTGGCTTTCAGCGGTTCTTGCTTGATCCGACCGAGTACCCATGACCACTGAGATCAAGCGCCGCTCACCACTACCATTCGGACGGCGCGCCGAGGCGATCATGCAATAGCCTGCGCCTTCGGTATGACCTGTCTTCATGCCATCAACAGTCGGGTCAAGCCACAACAGACGGTTGCGGTTGGGTTGCGTGATCTTGTTGTAGGTGAAGCTCTTTTCGGAATCGATTTTATAGAATTCTGGGAAATCGGCGATCACCCGCGATGCGAGTACCGACAGGTCGCGCGCTGTCGAATAATTATCCTTACTTGGCAAGCCATGCGGGTTGCCGAAGCGCGTGTTCTTCAACCCCATCCGCTCCGCTTCCCTGTTCATCAACACCACAAATGTCTCTTCTGAGCCGGCGACTGCTTCAGCCAGCGCCACCGCTGCATCGTTGCCTGACTGGATCATCAGGCCGTGCAACAAGTCAGAGACCGATACCGGGGTGGCCGGATCGATAAACATTTTGGAACTGCTGGGGTCGACCTTCCAGGCGCGTACCGATACATTGACCATCTGGTCGAGCGTCAGTTTCTTGTCGCGGATGGCGCTGAAAGAAAGATAAGCCGTCATGATCTTCGTTAGCGATGCCGGCTCGATACGCACGTCCGGCTCTTGCGATCCGAGTACCTGGCCACTGGTTACATCCAGCAACAGCCAGTTTTTTGCTGCAACCGGGGGTGGTGGTACCGGCTGCGCCCATGCAAGTGACATCGATAGCAGGGTAGCAGCAATGGCTGCAGTAAATTTTTTCATTGACTATTCAGTGGGCCGGTAAGAGGAGAAAAATGAAAAAGAGACAAGGTGGAGAGACGTCTAAAGGCCAAAAAGCTGGTGGTATAAATTATACCGTTTGCCATTGCTACGTTTAATCATGGCGCCACATTTGTGTCACCAGCGTTTTTATATGGTGCAACTTACGATGAAAGAAATGATCGGCACCTGGAATAACGACGACTGGCAATTCCTGCGGCCGTGCCCAGTCCAGCACTGCCGTAAGGGGAATCGTATCATCGGTTTCCCCATGAATCAGAATCGTATCGGCGGGCACGGTAGGCATGGGCCATTTTCCGGCAGCGCAGCCAACCAGCACCAGCCGTTCTGCCGGCATGTTGATAGTTTCCAGACGTTGTTGTAGTTGCGCATGGACGAAAGTGCCAAACGAAAAGCCGGCAAGCGCTACTGGCAAGCCAGGATACTGCTGGCGCATGTGGGCATGCAACAGCGCCATATCGTCGGTTTCGCCGAGTCCGTTGTCATGCACACCTGCCGAGGTGCCAACGCCTCTAAAATTCATGCGTGCTGCAACATAGCCAAGTGCCACGAAAGCGCGAACCAGTGTTTGCACTACCTTGTTGTCTATCGTCCCGCCGTATAGCGGATGCGGATGTGAAATCAGCACAATTCCCCTTGGCGCGGCAAAGCTGGCAGCATCCGGCAGATCAAGCGCGCATTCAAGCGCACCAGCGGAGCCGTTTAATTGAAATGGCTGGGTGGATGAATTCATCTGAAAAATGCCTGCATCAGATTTTCAGTCGATCAACGACTTTGCCACCGATTAGATGGGTGTCGATAATTTCGTCGATGTCACTGGTATCGACATAGGTGTACCAGGTGCCTTGTGGATAGACCACCAACACCGGGCCCTCTTCGCACCGATCAAGGCAACCGGCCTGATTGATGCGAATTTTTCCGGCACCATTCAAGTCGGCTTGCTTGATACGTTTTTTTGCATGCTTTTGTGCTGTGAGCGCGTCTTGCGCACCGCAACAGGCGCGGCCGTCGTCACGCTGGTTCATGCAAAAAAATACATGCTGCTCGAAGTAGGGCTTTTCAGTCATGGGGATAGAAAAATTGATTAGGCAACATCGTCAGCATGATACACCTGAGAATGATGGAGGAAGCTCTAGAAGCCTCTTGCATCTAGTTGCGCAGAGGCTATTATCACAATCATCGACTGCCCCCACACCCGTATTGTTATACAGGCTGCGTTCTGCGCTGAGGTGCTTTAGGACAGTAGTGACAATTATGGAGGTAGGCTCTCGCATGACAACTAGGCAGGCCCTTTACGGTGGGTTCCATGTAGCAGGAACCAGAGCGCCAGATAGGGCCAGAGTAATGACAGGAATTGTGCTGCACCGTTAAAGTTGAGAAATTTTCCTTGTGTAAGGCTTTGTATCGTTGCTACAAAGTAGGGGTTTGCAGGGGCAAGGTTGAGCGCTAGCAGGCAGATTGCCAGCATGAGTACTGCAACACGTCGCTGGGCCACCCTTGGGCCAGATACCAGGCCGGTGAGCATAATCAAACCAAGCACCAGGCCTCCTTTTGCACCAGGTGTCAGCCAAGTAAAGGCATTGTCTGGCCCATATAGCAAGGCATTTACCAGTGATTTCACTGCCAGGCTTGCAATAAGTAGCATGCCCAATAGAGCAGCACGCGGCGCGTGGCTTCGAAGCACGCACGAAAGTGTGAGCAGGGTGCCGATGAGTGCACAGGCGGTAATAATGGCTTCGTAAAGCCAGTACTGTTCTGCGCTCAGATCAGAACCGCCCCGCAGCAAGGCGCCAAGGTCAAGTGGATAGGAGATTGCTCTCCCAAGCCAGTTGGAAATCAAGGGTAATAATTGCCCGTGACCAAACAGGTATGCCTGCGGGTAAATTTGCGCTAGTGGCCACAAGCCAAGCACCAAGAAGCCACGGCTTGCTTCATGAGTAAACCAGCGTTTGCGCAGTTGAAGAAACCGACTGTCTTCCAGAAAAAATCGTGTCATGGCCGGTGCCACCAGAGCACCAATGCCGACGCCAATCATATTGGTGAGCAGGTCGAGGTTGGATGAAACACGACTGGGCAGATAGGTCTGCAGCGCTTCCATCGTAGCTGAGACTGCTACACCTCCTACCAACGTCACCAGCATGGCCGCCCAGTTACGCAGGATCGGATACAGTGCGAAAACGCCTAGGATACCGATTGGCACGTAAGCGATCACGTTGGTCGTGAAATCGAACCAAGTCCAATAGTGGGGTAATGGCGCAGTGATAAACCCCCACGGTGGTAAGCCGCTGATGTGCCAGCCGGAAAAGGGAAACCAGCTGGCATACGTAATGAGTAGAACGTACACAAGAAGCGCAACCCGGGCAAATACCGAGGAGCGCGTCGCGCCAGTCAGTCGTGCCGGCAGTTGCATTATTTATGCGCTGGCAATGTTGCGAGCCAAGCCATCAAGTCAGTGATCAACAAATCCGTCGCACCGGTCAGTGCTCGGGCAGCGCCATCCGCATTTGGTGTAGGCGCAGGACGTTGCTGATAAAACGTTTTTTGTGCCACCAACATGCGGCCTTGAAGAACAGTGGCGCGGATGCCGACATGCACGTCGCTTTGTGCCGGGCTTGCAAACCGTTGCGAGAAATCTGTCGCTTCGATTCGTAGTAGCGGTACATTAGCCGCGCCGTCGACACCCGACAACACTACACCCCCGGCCTGGGCAAGCCGGGCCTTTATACGCTGCCCAAGCAATTGCGCTGGCGGCATGCTCCAGCGGCTATCGGCATAGGGCCGTGGCTGCAACTCGTTTGCATAATCAAGACGGTAATGCATCATCTGGTTATCGAGCCAGCTTGCGCTGGTGACCTCGGCAACCGTGATTGGTGGCGCAACAGCCTGTGTGGCGGTAAAGGATGACGCAGACATAAGGGGGCCGAGATCATATGTGGCTTGTCCTTTGCTGCGGCTGGTGGCGCAGCCTGTGAGCATCACGGCAGCTATGATGGGGAACACCGCCAGGCAAGCAACCCGGTGAGTAACTAGTTTTGTCAGCGATTGGTATGACACTGAATTAATCATCAGACGCCTCCAGGGCGAGTAAGGTGAACAACATCATTTTGGCGCTGAAAAACCGGCTTCTCCGGGCCCGGGCTGCACCTTGCCGACGCCGAAAAAGATTCCCTGTGGGCGTTGGTTGAAGCCGTCCAAGGCGCGATTCACGTAACGCAAGGTTGATTGTGCATCCTGTGTCAGGGGAATCACATCGAGCTCAAGCTGGTTAGCCATGGAGCCGATGCGCTCGGCACTGGTAGTGATTGCATCAACCGGCCCACCAGGTACCTGCAGGCGGGTAGCAAACATGTTTAAGTTATTCGTCAATGTGCCTGCCTCCCGTGACAATGCCGATACGGATGTCAGTGTTTTTTGCGCCTCTTTGGTCAGCGCGGGCAATGTTGCCAGTGTTGGCTCCAGGCTTTTTGGAATTGCCTCGATTGCTTTTGCTGCCCGGCTGACGTCGTCGAATGCTGCAAGCATGGTTTGTTGATTTTGAGGATCGAGCAATGTGTTGAAGCGTTTGGTCAATGCTTCGGTTTGCTCAAGAATTGCCAGGCCACGCGTCTGTAGATTGTCGAAAAGGCTTGGCCGCAGCGCGATCCTTGCGACTTGGTTTTCACTACTAATGAGTCGCACCGGCTTTGTGCCGTCGTCGTCAAGTTGCACGTAGGCAATGCCTGTAACACCTTGATAACCAAGCGTCGCGTAAGTCGATTGGGTAATGGGCGTATCGGGCTTGACGCTGATGCGCACCAAAATCTGCCCCGGTGTGCTGGGGTCAAAAATAATCTTGTCGACCCGGCCTACATCCAGGCCGCGATAGCGCACCGATGCCTGCGGATTCAGGCCCGGCACCGAGAGCTTGGTCGCAATTTCATACGGTACCCATTCCACCCGGTCGCGGTTGAACCACAACCCGATCAGGATTGCCGCCACCAGTAATACCAGTGTGAAAACGCCGGCCAGCAGCGCATGTGATTTATTTTCCATGGATATTTTTCACTGTTCCAGTCCGGCCAGCGCCCGTTTGCCACGCAAGCCCAGAAAAAATTCTTTGATGAATGGATGATCGTTCTTCAACACTTCATGCGGCGTGCCATACGCAATAACATGACGATCAGCTAATACGGCTATTTTTGTAGACAGTGCAAAAATCGTGTCCAGGTCATGTGTCACCATCACCACGGTAAGCCGCATTTCCCGGTGCAGCGCTGCAATTAATTCGACAAAGCTGTCGGATAGGCTGGGGTCGAGGCCGGCTGTGGGTTCGTCAAGGAATAATAGCTCGGGCTCTAATGCCAACGCCCTTGCCAATGCAACCCGCTTGATCATCCCGCCCGACAAGTCTGCAGGCATCTTTGTGGCCTGCGCGGCATCGATGCCGACCATTTGCAATTTCAATAATGCGGCACTGCGAATAAGCTGTTCCGGCAACGTTCGCAGTTCCCGCATCGGCTGGGCGACATTGTCGAATGCCGTCATCGCTGAAAACAAAGCGCCCTGTTGAAACAACATGCCCCAACGGTTGCGCAGCAGTTTCAACTGTTCACTGTCCGTGCTGTTGATGTCCTGGCCGAACACCTTGACCGTGCCTGCTGCCGGCTTTTCCAAGCCTAGTATCTGCCGTAGCAACGTGGTTTTGCCGGAGCCAGAGCCGCCCACGAGCGACACGATCTCGCCCGAGGCAATCGCCAGCTGCAAGTCTTCGTGCACCAAAAAATCGCCGAATTGAGAGCGCAGGTCGCATATTTCAATCGCCCAATGAGGTGTCTGCGCTGCTTGCATTAAAACCCCACACCTGCAAAAACAATGGCAAATACTGCGTCGGCAAGAATAACGACTGTGATCGCCGTGACGACCGAGGTGGTCGTGCCTTGCCCAAGGCTTTCGGTATTGGCCTTGATGCGCAAGCCGAAATGGCAAGCCACCAGGGCAATCAGGCTGCCAAACACGACACCCTTGCCAAGACCAATCCAATAATTTGCCAGCGGCACGGCATCAGGCAGTTCCTGGAGGAAGTAACTAGGCGATAGATTCAATTCCAGCAATGCTGCCGACATGCCGCCGATTAACGCCATGGCATCGGTCCAAATTACTAACAAGGGCATGGCGATTGCCAATGCCAGAACCTTTGGCATGATCAGCCGGAAGCCGTGCGGCATGCCCATGACAAGCATGGCATCGAGTTCTTCTGTTACCCGCATCACGCCGAGCTGGGCCGTCATGGATGAGCCCGAACGGCCGGCAACGAGGATGGCAGCCAGCAGCGGCCCCAGCTCACGAATGATGCTCATGCCCAGAATGTTGACAAGATAAATATCGCCGCCAAAGGTGTGCAGCTGTTGCGCCGAAAGATAAGAAAGCACCACGCCGATCAAAAAGCCGACCAACGCCGTAATGCCGAGCGCCTGAAAACCCGCATGGTAGATATTGGCCGACAACTCCTTCCATGGCCCTTCCAATGGCCGCCTTGCAAAACGGCCGATGTCGAGGACGAGTTGGCCAATCAATCCGATGGCACTGCGGAAATGGTCGAGCAACATGCCAGTTTGGTATCGCAGCAACGCCATCGTAAAACGCGAACCCGGTTCAATTTCCGGCACCGCCGATGCATCAGCTGCTTCAAGGCGGGCAAAAATCTGATCGTGTGCCGGCGCCAAGTGCAGATCGGAAGGTCGAACACTGCCCCAACCGTTCCATAGCACCTGCGCACCGATATGGTCTAAGGCACTGATGCCGGTTAGATCCCAACGTATGCCGGATGGATCGGCAAGCTGCTCAAAACAAAGCTCGATTGCGGGCAGTACATCAGCCCGTGCTAACGCCTGAACCTGCCAAGCGCCAATGGCAGCAATCGCATCGGGAGCGTTAGTGTCGAAGGCAAGGTGGGGCGGTTCGTGGTCGGGCATTGCTGGAGTTTAAGGGAATTTACGTCATCGGGGGAGCAAGATTGCCGAATGCTTGCCTTACAATCGCCTGATGAACTCTTCGATTGTCGCCCCGATTGTCTCCCCAATTACTGTTGACTCCATTGTCGCCCTGTGCCGGAATACCGTTGCACACGACGTTGTGATCGAAGTTGTCGAGCAAACCTCATCAACTAATCTTGACCTGCTGGCCCGCGTAGAAGACATGCCGATTGGCGCGGCGCCAGTTCTGCTGGTGGCTTTGCAACAGACAGCTGGGCGGGGGCGCGCAGGGCGTACCTGGCTGGCAGACGGACGTGGCTTGACGTTCTCCCTGGCCTGGCCTTTGCGCAAGTCTTTGGAGGCGCTTAACGGACTGCCATTAACAGTGGGCGTGGCAATTGCCGAGGCGATTCGGGCACATGGTTTTGATGTTGCATTGAAGTGGCCAAACGATGTGTTGCTGGGTGGCCGCAAGTTAGCGGGTGTGCTGGTCGAAGCCGTTGGGGTGTCGAGTTTGTTGCGTAACGATACTTGGGCCATTATTGGTATCGGCATTAATATTGCCGATACGCCGGCAGGGCCTGCAAGCATTGCCCTGCCAGCAATCGACCGGAACATTCTCGTGGCAACACTACTGATATCGCTTGTTGAAGCGTTGCTCATTTTTGAGAAACAGGGTTTTTCGGCATTTGTCACACGCTGGAATGCATTGCATGCCTATGCCGGGCAGCAGGTGAATATTGTCGATGAGGCAAAGGTGGTGCATAGCGGCCATGCGTTAGAGGTGGACGATGTTGGCCGGCTTTTACTAAATACACGTCAGGGTGTAGTGGCTGTTGTGGCTGGCGATGTATCGTTGCGGATCGCAGACCCGTCTCCAGCAACAAAAGATGACCATGCTACTTCTTGTTGATGCAGGCAATACGCGGGTCAAGTGGGCGCTTGCTCCACGGGCCTGCGTCAATGCTGGAGACTGGCTGGCAAATGGCGACGTACTCCATGAAGCAATCGACAGTCTTGGCAAGGCTTGGCAAAATTTGGGTATTGATGCGGTTTTGATTTCGAACGTTGCAGGCATGCGCATGCAAGCCTTGTTGGAAGAGCAACTTGCCTGCCTGGCTGGTGGCTTGGGCCCGGTCAGTGTCACCTGGTTTGCTTCACAAGCGATGGTGGCCGGCGTACGCAACCACTATCGTGAGCCGCACCGCCTTGGCTGCGACCGGCTGGCATCGATGATTGGCGCCCGTGCGCTGCAACCCGGCCGCCCACTACTGATAGCTACTTGTGGCACGGCAACAACAATTGATGCGCTCACTGCTGCAGGTGATTTTATTGGCGGCATGATTGTGCCGGGGCTTGGCGTCATGGCGGCATCGCTGGCGCAACATACTGCGCAGTTACCGGCAGTGTCGACCCTAACAGGGCTGGCGCAACAAGGTGGCGCCCGCCAGGGTGGTGAATCGTTTGCCGACAATACCGAGGAAGCCATGGTGCGTGGCTGCCTGTCGGCGCAGGCCGGAGCAATTGAGCGTGGCGTGAGCGCGCATGCAAATGCCCACTGCATCCTCGCTGGTGGCGCTGCAAAGTGGGTATTGCCTTACCTGCGGGTAGGCGTTACGCTGGTTGAGAATCTGGTTCTGATCGGGTTGCATGCAGTGGCAATCGGGCTTACTGACAGCAATGACGATTTTTCTGGGCCGCGTGCGCCATGTTGAAATTTTTTCTAGGGCTTCTGGTTGTTGCCAACAGTGGCTTGATTGCCTACAACGCCGGTTTTTTAGGCGCTGCCGGTGTCACCGGGCGAGAACCTGCCCGTATCAAAAACCAATTGAACGCCGAGCGCATGCGCATCGAACCCGTTGCTGTCATATCGCCGGCAACATCGAGGTATTGACTTCTTGCCTGCCTGCCTGAAGGAAGGGGATTCCTACGGCGCTACGCGGTGATTTGCGTAATCGCTTCGGCGGGTTCCTGCTTCACAGAGCGGCCTGACTGCGCCATCTCTCCACAGGCTAAGACGCGATGTCCTCGCGCTAATATATTGATCGCACCGACTACATCGGCGTGATTGTCGTAGCCACAATTGGCGCACAGGAATTTAGTCTGCGTTTGTCGATTGTCTTTTGACACATGGCCGCGGTCTGGGCACGTCTGACTTTGAAGCGCAGTTGATAGAGTTCGATGGCGAAGATGACCATGTTCACCTGCTGGTGCACTACCCACCGAAGGTGTCTGCCTCCAACCTGGCCAACAGCTTGAAAGGCGTGTCTAGTCGGATGATTCGCAAGAAAAACTATGCGAGCATCCGCAAAAAACTTTGGGGTGGCGCGCTGCGGTCACCGTCTTACTGCGCCGTCCGCGCTCTTGACCCCGCTCTGAAAGGCGGGGTTTGCCACACAACTGATCAAAGCCGGCAAGCGGTATTGCTTTCCCTGTAAAATCGCACACACTATTTTTTAGGACCAGCCATGACGCTACTTGCCGATCCCAACACCGATATCAGTGCCGTCTCACCTCAAATCAAGGCAGAAATTCTTGCAGAGGCGCTGCCCTATATTCGCAAGTTTCACGGGAAGACGATTATCATCAAATATGGCGGCAATGCCATGACCGAGGAGCATCTCAAGCACGGTTTTGCACGCGATGTAATTTTGCTCAAGCTTGTCGGTATGAACCCGGTGGTTGTGCACGGTGGCGGCCCGCAGATCGACAATGCCTTGAAAAAAATTGGCAAGCAAGGCACCTTCGTGCAGGGCATGCGTATTACCGATGAAGAAACCATGGAGGTCGTTGAATGGGTGCTTGGTGGTGAAGTGCAGCAGGATATCGTCATGTTGATCAACCATTATGGCGGGCAGGCAGTTGGCTTGACAGGCAAAGATGGTGGATTAATCAGGGCGCGCAAAATGCAAATGCCGGACCGAGAAAACCCAGGCCAATTTCTTGACATCGGATTTGTTGGTGAGATCGAAGCCATTAATCCGGCAGTAGTGAAAGCATTGCAAGACGATGCATTCATCCCAATTATTTCCCCCATCGGTTTTGGAGACGATGGCCAGGCTTACAACATTAATGCCGATGTCGTTGCCGGTAAAATTGCTGAAATCCTGAAGGCTGAAAAGCTCATCATGATGACGAACATTCCGGGCGTGCTGGACAAGAACGGCGATCTGGTCACTGATTTATCAACAACCGAGATCGATGAAATGTTTGCTGACGGCACCATTTCCGGTGGCATGTTGCCAAAAATTTCTTCCGCGTTGGATGCTGCAAAATCGGGTGTGAACACGGTACACATCATCGACGGGCGCATTGAACATTCTTTACTGTTGGAAGTACTGACCGAACAAGCGTTCGGCACCATGATTCGTTCACATTGATCTGGTTTTTCGATCTCGACAACACGCTGCACGACGCATCGCATCAGGTTTTCCCAGCGATTAACGCCAACATGAATGCATTTATTGCTGCAGTGCTGGGCAATAATGGAGCGGTTGCAGACCTGGAAGCGGTCAACGCTGCACGGGTAGGTTATCTTCGCCGATATGGCGCCACGTTGCTGGGCATGATGCATCATCACCAGGTGCATCCTGCCGATTTTCTCAGTGCTGCGCATCGTTTTGACGATTTAAGCGCGATGTTGCGCGCAGAGCGTGGGCTGGGCAGACAGCTTGCTGCATTGCCTGGCCAAAAAATTCTGCTCACGAATGCGCCGCACCGTTATTCCACCGATGTGCTGCATCATTTTGGTTTGCAACGGCATTTCACGCACCATGTTGCGATCGAGTCGATGCGGGTTCACGGACGCCTGCGGCCCAAACCCTCCAAGTCGATGCTGCGCCAGTTGATTGCCCGCCATCGCGTGCCGGCAGATCGCTGCATCTTGGTAGAGGATACATTAGCTAATTTGAAAGCAGCCAAGGCTGTCGGCATGCGCACCGTCTGGATGACGGGTTACCTTCCACGGGCGCCCAGACTTCCGAAAGATGCTAATCCGACATTGCAACATTGGCCAGATGTTGCAAAAACAGGAAAGCGCCCCGCTTACGTCGATGTCAAAGTACAATCCTTGAAGCAACTATTTGACAGCCTGTCGAGCCTGATGCCCTCTCAGCGTTAGCCCGGACTGTCGCCGATCAGTGTGTTTTGACAAGAGACGACAATATGGCCGCGCCCAAATCCGGTGAACGCAAGCTGCAGATATTGCAAACCCTTGCCAGCATGCTGGAACAGCCCAAAGGGGAAAAAATCACAACTGCCGCGCTAGCTTCCCGGCTGGATGTATCTGAAGCGGCTCTCTATCGGCATTTCGCCAGCAAGGCGCAGATGTTTGAAGGCTTGATCGAATTTATCGAAGCGACTGTCTTTGGCCTCATCAACCAGATCATCGAACAGCAAGAAAATGGTTTGTTGCAGGTGCAAGCCATCACAAACATGCTGCTCAGTTTTGCCGAGCGCAACCCAGGCATGACGCGGGTCATTATTGGCGATGCATTGGTGAATGAAGATGCACGCCTGCAGATGCGGATGAATCAGTTCTTAGACAGGGTGGAAATGTCGATTAAACAGGCCATGCGCACCGCTGTATCGCAGGGTGAGGCGCATGAAGCCGAAGTAACGGTGCGGGCCAATATGATTGCTAGCCTGGTGTTGGGGCGCTGGCACCGGTTCGCAAAAACCGGTTTTCAGCAAATACCTTCTGAAAATGCGCAGGCACAGATTCGGTTGATGATGGTGTAAGTTTTAAGGTGAAATACTTTTCAACAATGCATTACGTAACGCTTCGAACTGCGCCCGCGAATGGATAAAATGCGGCCCAGGGTTCCTTCTCAGTCTTGACTTCTCCTGACTCAATTTTGTTCATGATGGCGTGATAAACGATAACCGTCGCATTTCGCCCAACGCCTGCTTTGACCTGCTCCCCGAGATTAGTACGGCGCTAAACTAGAGTCTGCCCATGGGAGGCAGATATGAAGAAGCGTTTTACAGACGAGCAAATCATCGGCGTTTTGAAGGAAGCTGATGCAGGGCTGAAGGTAGTCGAGTTGTGCCGCAAGTACGGCATCAGCGATGCGACCTACTAAAACGGGAAGCTGAAACGGTTGTTAGCGGAATCGATGCTGGACAATGCTGCCTTAAAGGATGTTGTTTGCCGAAAGTGGTAGGCCCACAGGAACGGCGTGTGGTAATTACGCACATGATGACGGCCCACGGATTGGGCGTCCCCGAGCTTGTGGGCTGATTGGCATGCCGCGCTCGTTGTATCACTACGCCGCGAAGCGGCCAGACGATAAAGCATCGAAGGCCCGGCTGACGGCACTGGCAGCTCAGAAGCGTCGATACGGCTACCGTCGGCGCAAGCGTAAGCGAATTGCCGGTGCTGAACGGCAGCCGAAAGTGATTGCCTTGGCGCCGAACATCAGCTGGTCTATGGATTTTGTATCGGATGGGTTTGTGGACGGGCGCAGGTTACGGTGCTTGAACATCGTCGATGATTTTACGAAGGAGTACCTGGCCATTGAAGCCGATACGTCGTTGCCAGGCAAACGTGTGGTCGATGTGCTGCAAAGGCTGGCAGAAATGCGCGGCTTGCCGACATCAGTGACGGTAGACAATGGGCCGGAATTTATCAGCAAGGTGCTTGATGAGTGGGCTTACCGCAGACAGTTGAAGCTACGATTCATCGAGCCAGGAAAGCTGCAACAGAATGCCTACATTGAAAGCTTCAACGGAAAGTTTCGGGACGAATGCTTGAATGAACACTGGTTCTTATCCATACGACATGCGAGGCAAGTAATTGCCGCCTGGCGCGAGGAGTACATCCAGGAACAACCGCACAGCTCGTTCGGCTACCTGACGCCGAGTGAATTTGCAGACAAATTTTTAACTGCAGACTCTATGACGGTTTCGTACTAAGTTGGGGAGCAGGTCAGTTTTTACGAATTGATCAACGCGTCTATTTCAGCTTGGGTTAAACCTGTTGTAATCTTTAACCTAGGGAAGATTTTAACAAAAAGCAATTGTGTGAGTGATGTTACGCAAATGCCTAAGTTTCAATTTGTTTTTAGTCAAAACAACCCATCTCAGGAAGTGCTTACCGCCCGGCCGCCATTTTCGCCTTTGCCTCATCCCCCGCCATCACCACACTTAATTTACCTGGGTCGATTGCCTTGCGAAAAGCGGCATTGATTTGCTCGGGTGTCAGCGCAGCAAGCTTGCTCTCGAACTGCTTACTCCATTCGTAAGTGCGGCCAAGAAAAAGGTATGTTACCCAGCCCGTTGCCAGCGCATTATCCTGTGCCCTGGTCTGTACCCGTTGCTGCATTAGCCCTGATTTTGCGCGGTTGATCTCCTCTGCACTAAACCCTTCTTGCACGGCGCGTGTCAATTCCGCCTTCATCGCTGCATCAATCTTGACAAGGTTTTGCGGCGCTGCGATGGCGCGCATGGCAAAGCTGCCGGCACGGTCGATAGAGCCGGCGTTAAGTGATGAGCCACCACCATATGACAAGCCATCTTTCTGACGAATGCGCTCCATCACACGCGAATTGAGGCCAGCGCCGCCACCAAAAATGTAATTTGCCAGAGATAGCGCAGCAAAATCCGGATCATTGTCGTTCAAATCAAGATTCAATCTGCCGACATACACGCCGTTTTCCTTATCGGGTGTGTCAAGGTTTTTGCGCAGCGGTGCGATGTCAAAATTCTGGCGTGGGAGGCGAGCATAGGGTGCTGCGCTTTTCCAATCACCTAGTTCGGCTGCTACAACGTCGCTGGCCTGCTTTGGATCAAAATCACCAACGATGGATAGTTCGCCTTGCGAGGCCCCATAAAATGTGCGATGAAAATTTCGCACGTCTTCCAGGGTTACAGACTTGACCGCAGCAAGTTGTTCATCGATGGTGAGCACCGAGCGCCAGTCGCCAGTGGGGTAGCGATTGAAATGCTCGCTCATCGCCTGCGCAGCAATACTATTGGGCTCGTTACGGCGCGATTCAATGCTTACCAGCGTTTGCTGACGCAGCTGCTCGAACTGCTCCGCTGGAAAACTCGGTTCTTTTAATACATGTGCTGCAAGTTTTAATGCAGCAGGCAAATTGCTGCGGGTGGTATCAAATTGGAAAATGCTACCAGCAATCTTGAGCTTCTCGAATTCGTCAGCCAGTTGCTCGCGTGTGAAACGGCTGGTGCCGCGGGTAAGCATGGCGCTGGTCATGCTGGCGACGGTTTGCTTGCCGAATAAAGACTTTTCGTCGCCCCAATGCAGATTCATGGCAACCGATACCGTTTCACCGCGAGTTTTTTTTGGTAGAAGCGCTGCTTGCAACCCCCCGATTGTTTTGCGCTCGGTACGGCGGTTGATATTGTCTTGGCTAGGGTCAAATGCTTCAGCAGCAGCGATATCAGCTTTCGGTTTGAAATCTTTCAATACGTCTGCTACTGGTGGTGCAGCTGGTATTTCAGCACGTTGCACCATGTCTTCAGGCATGAAAGTGCCTACCGTGCGGTTATCTCGCTTTAAGTAACGTGCGGCCACTGTTGTCACCTGCTCGCTATTTACCTGCTGGGCAGCATCGCGCCCCTGAAAAAATAACCGCCAGTCACCCAAAGCGATTGCTTCGGACAAGACAACGCCGACTTGCTCAGGGTCGTTGAGCATTTTCTCGATCTGGTTGGCGTAGTTGCGCTTTACCCGTTCGATTTCTTCCTTGGTCGGTGGCGTGTCTTTAAAGCTTTCCACGCCAGCGATCAATGCATCGCGTACCGGTTCGACTGCCTGGTCTTTCTTGACAATTGCCCCGATCATCTGCAAACCGGGCGCATAACCGGTCATGCCATAATCAAATACCTGCGCTGCCTTGCCCGTCTCCACCAATTGCTTGTGCAGGCGGCCGTTAGGCGTGTCGGTCAGGATATCGGCAACGAAAGACATGGCATCGCTATCGGGTTGCAGGCCGCTCGGCACTTTGTAGGCAACTGTCACGATTTGCACATCACCTTTGCGGCGTACATTAAAGCTGCGTTCGCCATCCTGAGTTGGCTCGACTGTCCACAGCACCGGCAGGGTGCGCTTGGGCTTGGGAATTTTGGCGAAAGCATTATTGATGACGGCAAGGGTCTTTGCCGGATCAAATTTGCCGGCTATCAGTAGCACTGCATTATCAGGCTGGTAGTACGTCCGGTAGAACGCTTGCAGGTTGCCAATGGCAACATTCTCGATATCGCTACGATTGCCTATCGTGGAGTTGCCGTAGTTATGCCAATCGAATGCCACGCTCTGCATGCGCTTTGCCAGCACGCCGATGGGGGAGTTCTCGCCACTTTCAAATTCATTTCTTACCACCGTCATCTCAGAATCGAGGTCCTTTTTTGCCACAAAGGAATTGACCATGCGGTCGGCTTCCATAGTCAAGGCCCACTGCAGATTGTCGTCGCTAGCCTGAAAAGTCTCGTAGTAGTTGGTGCGGTCCAGTGAAGTCGTACCATTGGCTTTCATGCCACGATTGTTGAATTGTTGATCAATGCGCGGATGGTTTTTCGAGCCTTTAAACAGCAGGTGTTCCAGCAGATGCGCCATGCCGGTCTCGCCATAATTTTCGTGGCGGGAGCCGACCAGATACGTCATGTTGACGGTGACTGTGGGTTTTGATGCATCAGGAAACAACAGTACCTTCAAGCCGTTTGGCAAACGATATTCCGTAATACCTTCTACCGAAGGCCCTTTGGTAACGCCGGCTGGCAGCGTTTGCGCACCAGCAGCAGAGCTGGCAAGGCATGATGCTGTTGTGAAGGTGATGACACAAAAGGCTTTAGTAAAGTTTTGCAGCATGGTTGTGATCCTAAAAATAAGAGCATTGCCAAATCGGGGGCGATCGTGTGATTGGTTTAAGACAGGTTGCTGGGCCGGTTACTTGGCCGGGTGCTGCAAGTAGTGCAAGCGGGGTCACGGTCGATGCCAATGCATGTCCATTCAGTGTGCATGGCATTAAACAACAATAACCGGCCGGCAAGCGTTGTACCAATGCCAGCCACAAGCTTTAATGCTTCACTGGCTTGCACTGCGCCGATGATACCTACCAACGGTGCAAACACGCCCATGGTCGCACAATTGACGTCGCGGGTTTGGCCGTTCGGCGGGAACAGGCAGGCATAACACGGCGACTTGGCGTGGCGAGTATCAAACACGCTTAGTTGGCCATCAAAAGCTGTTGCCGCGCCTGACACCAGCGGCACCCCAGCAGCAGTGCAGGCACGATTGACGGCATGGCGGGTTGCGAAATTGTCGCTGCAGTCAAGCACAACGGATGCTGTGGCGGCCAGCGCCGTCAGGTTCGCGTCTACGGCACGTTCTTTCAAAGCTGTGACGGTAACATCGGGGTTAATACGGGCTAGGGCAGCCTTGCCAGAAAAGACTTTCGGCTCACCAATACTAGTGGTTGCATGCAAAATTTGCCGTTGAAGATTAGTCAGGTCAACGTCGTCATCATCTATCAACGTTATCCGACCTATGCCTGCAGCTGCCAGATACAGTGCAGCCGGCGACCCAAGGCCACCTGCACCAACGATCAAGGCATGAGCGTTGAGCAACTGCTGCTGCGCTTCAATTCCAAAGTTGTCGAGCAATATGTGGCGCGAATACCGCAACAGCTGTTGATCGTCCATGCGACGTGGATTCCTTTATGAGATGAGCGCAGCAAAAAGAAAAGGGCCGCACGTTGCGGCCCCGCTGCGGTGTTTTATTGCTTACTTGCCGTCGTCGAGGGTGTCTTCTTTTGGTGCCTGCTTGTTGGTATCCGGCTTTTCTTCCTTGCTTACCACTTCCTTGACCTTTGACACTTGCACCGGCAACCCTTTGAGTTGGTTCATTGCCTGCGCCAATTGGAAGTCGTCCTTGCTACCGAATTCCAGCGGCTTGCGTTTCTTTTGCAATGCAATCAAGCGCTGCTCTTCTTCAAGCTCGTCAATCTTGACCTTGGTGATGGCTTGGGAAGCCTTGTCCTTGTCATTGCGTAAATGTTTTTGCAAGTCTGCTTCGTGTAGCCGCAGGGCATTCAAGCCGTCACCATCTGCGTATTCATCCACCATTATGTCGGGCACGATTCCCTTGGCTTGGATCGCACGGCCGTTTGGCGTGTAGTAACGTGCAGTCGTGAGCTTGACAGCCGTATCCGAAGAGAGCTGCCGGATCGTCTGCACTGAGCCTTTGCCAAATGTCTGGGAACCCATCACGATGGCGCGTTTGTAATCTTGGAGGGCGCCTGCCACGATTTCCGACGCCGAAGCAGAACCGGCATTGACCAGCACCACCATCGGCACCTTCTTTACGCCTTCCGGCAATTTAGCAAGCGGGTCGCCAATGCTACGGCTGCCATAAAATTCGCGTCGTGCATAAAAGGTCGCTTTCGAATTCGGTAACTGGCCATTTGTCGAAACAATTACCGCGTCTTTTGGTAAAAATGCAGCCGCCACACCAATTGCGCCGGGCAGTACACCACCCGGATCGTTACGCAAGTCCAGCACCAGGCCCTTCATGTTTGGCTCTTGCGCATAGAGCGCACCGATCTTGCGTGCCATGTCGTCGACGGTGGGTTCCTGAAATTGTGAAACGCGTACCCAGGCATAGCCCGGCTCGATGAGCTTGGACTTCACGCTCTGAACGCGAATTTCCTGGCGCACGATGGTAACGACGATCGGCTTGTCTTCTTCCTTGCGCGCCAACGTCAACACAATTTTTGTGTTGGGCTCGCCTCGCATTTTTTTGACTGCCTCGTCCAGCGTCATGCCTTTGACGGGTGTGGTGTCCAGACGTGTAATCAGATCACCGGCCTTGATGCCGGCACGATAGGCGGGAGATTCTTCGATGGGTGAAATCACCTTGACGTAGCCATCTTCCATGCCCACTTCAATGCCTAGGCCAACAAAGCGGCCTTGCGTACCTTCGCGTAGCTCCCTAAATGCTTTTTTATCCAGATACGCAGAGTGAGGATCAAGCGACGCGACCATGCCGGTAATGGCTTCCGTCAAAAGCTTTTTATCCTCGACCACTTCGACATAATCAGATTTGATCAATCCAAAAACATCGGCAAGTTGGCGCAATTCTTCGATCGGTAACGGCGCACCGCCGTTTTTTTGTGCTAATGCATCAAACTGCATCGAGCCAGCAACGCCCGCCAACATACCCAGGCCGATCAAGCCAACATTCTTGAGTTTGATGCTCATGTATCGTGTCACCTAGAAGTTACCCACCCAAGCGGGTCAAACGCGCGTCCCTGGTAGCGCATTTCAAAGTATAAACCCGATTCTTCGTTACCGCCGGTATTGCCCGCTGCCCCAATGATTTCTCCAGCGCTCACCTTATCACCTGCGTGTTTCAGAGCTGCCTGGTTGTTGCCATAAATTGTCAGATACTGGTCGCCGTGGTCGAGAATAATCAGGTTGCCAAAACCGCGCAGCCAATCTGAAAAAACCACTTGCCCCGCGGCTACAGCATGCACTGGCGTGCCTTCCGGCGCGTTAAAGAACCAGCCTTTCCAACTCGGGCCATCGCTGCGGCGACTACCGAAACGGCGCACTAATTCGCCCCTAACAGGCGTGCGTAGCTGCCCTTTTAACGCAAGAAATGTTGAAGAAAGTGTCGCTTTTGGCGCATATTCCTCAACCATTTTTTTTGACGTCGAGGTATTTTGAGACGTATCAGCTGGTTTGACCCGGCGTGATGTAATTTTCTCTTTAGCCGCTGCCCGCTTTAAAGCCTGCTGGCGCCGTCGCTCCACTGCAACAGCTTCTGCTTTTTGCTGCTGGGCGATCAGCTTGCCCAACTGCTCGACCAAGCCGCCAAGCCTTGCTTCATCCCGTTGCAGCGCCCCCGCTTCAGCGCGCTGGCTTGCTAATTGACTTGCCAGTTTTTTTAATAGCTGCGCACGCTGTGTTTGTTCACCCTCCAAGCGGGTTTTTTCGGTACGTGATTGGCTTGCAATGTCGGTTAAGTCGGCACTGGCAACCTGGAGTTGAGCCTGGTTTTGCTCGATCGCTTCTAAGTCGGCACGGATCGTGCCGAGGAGCTTGGCTTGCGCTTGCGCCACATAACCCAGATAACGCATAGAGCGGCCAATGCTCGCCGGTTCCTCGCCAGAGAGCAACAACGGTATTGGTTCTTCGTTGCTGGTGAGGTGCTGCTGGCGTAGCAGGTTGGCAAGCTGCGCTTGGCGTGTAGCCAACAACGTTTTCTGTTCTTGTAACCGTACTGTCAGTGTCGTTAAACGCGCTTGCGTCTCTACCTGTTCTCCATCAAGCTCACGTAAGGCCCTGCTGGCTTTCGAGATGGCGATTTCGGATTTTGCCAATGCATCTGCAGCCCGGGCTTTCTCACCTTCCGTGTTGTCGATTGCCTGCTTTAATGCACCGAGCTTTTGTTGCAATTGGGCGCGCGCCGTTTCAGCCGCCTGTTTTTGCGCAGCACGCTGCATCGGCTGACTCGTCCCGGTAGGGTTGGCAAGGGCAATGCCGGATTGCAAAACTAAAAAAATCAGCGCCAGTGCGATTAGTCGTGGCGCTGCAGGCCCGACGCATCCCGCGCCAACTACCGGCCTCATGGCCTAACGCAGAGTGACATCAGGTTGCCTTGCCCTGGCTTGCAACAGCCTGCATGGCGGCTTCGATCGTTTTGGCATCACCCAGGTAGTAACGCTTGATCGGCTTGAGATCTTTGTCGAGTTCATAAACTAATGGTTGGCCGTTTGGCACGTTCAGGCTGACTATATCGTCGTCGCTGATGCCGTCGAGCGATTTGATCAACGCACGCAGGCTGTTGCCATGTGCAGAGATGAGAATGCGTTTGCCAGCCCGGATTGCCGGTGCAATAGTGTCATCCCACGCCGGCATGACCCGGGCGACGGTATCCTTGAGGCATTCGGTCAAGGGGATTTGCGCATGCGGCTGTCCGGCGTATTGCGGGTCGTTGAATGCATTGCGCGCATCATCCGCGGCTAGGGGTGGGGGTGGCGTGTTATAGCTGCGCCGCCATACCAACACCTGTTCGTCACCATAGGTGGCTGCAGTTTCGGCTTTGTTGAGTCCTTGCAGGGCGCCGTAATGACGCTCGTTTAAACGCCAGTCGTGTTTGATCGGCAGCCACATCAAATCCATTTCATCAAGCGTGATCCAAAGCGTGCGGATTGCCCTTTTCAACACCGAGGTATAAGCCATATCAAATGACAGGCCTGCTTCTTTTAAAAGTTGTCCGGCGTGGCGGGCTTCGGCACGCCCTTTTTCAGTAAGGTCGACATCGGTCCAGCCAGTAAAGCGATTATCGAGATTCCAGGTGGATTCGCCGTGGCGCATTAAAACGATTTTATACATAGAGAATAGAGAATAAAGAGGTAAAAAATGAATTCGAAAGTCGAATGGTCTTCTATTTTATAATGTCGCGGTTCGACCAACGTATTGGACCATTGTGAACTTCTTTTTTGACAACAATTTAAACTTGCTGTTGCTACTGCTAATGCTAGGTTCAGGTGCTGCATTATTAATACCTGGCTTGCTGCGCAGTGGTGAGCAAGTCTCAACATTGCAGGCAACCCAGCTGATCAACCAGGGCAAAACGCTGCTGCTAGATGTACGTGATGCTGCCTCTTTTGCAACCGGACACTTGCGTGAGGCGCGCAATATTCCGCTGAAGGATTTGCCGGCTCGGATTGCCGAACTCAACAAATTAAAGGGCAAGACCGTGATCGTCGTTTGCACGTCAGGGCTACAATCCTCACGTGCCACGGGCATGTTGCGCAGCGCCGGGTTCGAGAAAGTCATGAGCCTCACCGGAGGCCTAAACGCGTGGCAAGCACAAGGCTTGCCGGTGATACGCCAGCCTGCTACCGCAGCGGCATGATGGGAAGAACATGACCGCACATGTATTGATGTATAGCTCCGGTATCTGCCCATATTGCACGATGGCCGAACGACTCCTCACTAGTAAGGGCGTCGAAACAATTGAAAAGATCCGTATCGACCTTGATCCGGTGCAGCGCACCACCATGATGGAAAAAACCGGGCGCCGCACCGTGCCACAGATTTATATCGGTAACACCCATGTTGGTGGCTTCGATGATTTAAGTGCCCTTGACAAGGCCGGCAAGCTCGATGTGCTGTTGCGCGATAGCCAATAAATTTTTCTTAAAATTCTACCTTCACTACTTTTCCCTAATTATGATCACCCACCCTGAAAGTCTGACATGACTGACGAAGCCCTGCAGCCCGTTTTCCAGATTCAACGTATTTACTTAAAAGACTTATCGTTGGAACAGCCGAACTCACCGGCCATTTTTCTTGATCAAGAGTCGCCGACCATCGAAGTTGCCGTGGATGTCGGTGCGGAATCAGTAGCCGATGGCATTTTTGAATCGACGGTAACGGTCACCATTACTGCAAAAATCAAGGACAAGGTCGCATTTTTGGTTGAGGGCAAGCAGGCCGGTATTTTTGAGGCACGCAATATTCCAGACGGTCAGCTTGATCCATTGCTTGGTATTGGTTGCCCAAATATTGTCTATCCTTATTTGCGCGCCAATTTGGCAGATGCCGTTACCCGCGCTGGTTTTCCGCCAGTGCATCTCGCTGAAATCAATTTCGAAGTGTTTTATCAGCAGCGCTTGCAGGCATTGGCAGAGCAACAGAACGCCGGAATCATCATGCCGGACGGCCCTAACGCTTCGCTTAACTAATCATACGGCGATGATACGTCTTGCGGGACTGCGTTGCCATCTGGTGGCAGCGCTATGCGCAGGTATTGCGAGCAGCGCAATCGCCGCAGATTTCAAGTCTGTTGGGGCTGCACCTGCCGTGCTGTACGACGCTCCTTCCGACAAGGGGCGCAAGGTATTTGTTGCGCCCCGTGGCATGCCGGTGGAAGTGGTGCTTACTTATAATGAATGGGCAAAGGTGCGGGATGCTCGCGGCGATCTATCATGGATCGAGGCAAAACAATTAAACAACCGGCGAACATTGATGGTCACAGCCGCCAGCGCAAGAGTCAGGGCAGGGGCCGACGATAATGCGGCTGTCGCCATGATTGCCGAGCGTGGCGTGTTGCTTGAATTAACCGACGCGGTTGCTTCTGGGTGGGTGCGTGTAAAGCACCGTGATGGCATTGGTGGCTTCATCAAGGCTGCCGATATTTGGGGTGACTAATGCTGGAGCAAGGTCGAGGCTGCGGATGAATATCACCATTCTCGGCGCCGGTGCCTGGGGCTCCGCACTGGCGATCCGGCTGGCGCGGCAGCACGATGTGCTGCTATGGGGTCGTAACCCGCAAGCAATGCAGGCAATTGCCGGGCGCCGTGAAAATTTTTATTATCTTCCTGGTTTTCCGTTGCCGCCGTCATTGCAGATAAGTGCTGATCTTGCCGAGGCGCTCAAGCATCTGGATGCTACAGTCTCGACATCCCCAGCCTTGACACCTCAACCCGGCGTGACCAGCCTGCTAATTGTGGCCACTTCCGTAGCCGGGCTGCGTCCGTTGTGCCATCAGATCCGATCGTTGCGGGAAGATTTGCAGCCCCGCAACATCGTCTGGTTGTGCAAAGGACTTGAACAAGACACAGGCCTGTTACCACATCAGATCATCCACGCGGTCTTGAGCGAAACAATTGCTGCAGGCGTGCTTTCCGGGCCGTCATTCGCGCAGGAAGTGGCTCAAGGACTGCCTTGCGCATTGACCGTCGCATCAAGCGATATTGCATTGCGCCAACTTGTGGTGGCGGCTGCGCATTCACGTACGCTGCGCATTTATTCTACCGATGACGTGATCGGCGTCGAAGTTGGTGGCGCAGTCAAGAATATTCTTGCAATTGCCACCGGCGTCATTGACGGCATGGGTTTTGGGGCTAATGCAAGGGCTGCATTGATCACGCGCGGCCTAGCAGAGATCACTCGGCTCGGCGTGGTGCTGGGTGGGCGTAGCGAAACCTTTATGGGCTTAACCGGTATGGGCGATTTACTGTTGACGTGTACTGGCGATTTGTCCCGCAATCGGCAGGTAGGGCTTGGGCTGGCGCAGGGCAAGCCGCTTGCTGCAATTATTGAAGAGCTTGGGCACGTAGCCGAAGGCGTACGATGTGCCGAGGCAGTGCGTACGCTGGCACAAACCCATCATATTGACATGCCGATTTCGGCAGCTGTTGCTGGTGTGTTATTTGACGGCGACTCTGCTAGCGAAATGGTCACCCGCCTGCTTTCACGCGATCCACGTGTCGAGGCACTTTAACGTGGCTTTTAGCGGGATCATGCTTCGGCTATATACTTCCCTCATACTCGCATTTTCCATTTCAGGCGTTTTTATAAACCCCCACACTTATGCATATTGTTAGCAATCATCTTGAAACCCGCCGACATAGGTCGCCACTTTCGGTGCTGCAGCGAGGCTTCACGCTTATCGAGATTATGGTCGTGGTCGTCATTATGGGAATTTTGGCGGCCCTGGTGGTGCCTAAATTGATGGGACGCACGGACGACGCCCGAATCATCGCTGCGCGCCAGGATATCGCCACCGTGATGCAAGCCTTGAAACTATATCGGCTCGACAACCAACGCTATCCTACAACCGAACAAGGGTTGCAGTCATTGATGACCAAGCCGAGTGCCGGCCCGGCTTCGGATGGCTGGAAAACGGGGGGTTATATCGACAAATTGCCCAAAGATCCTTGGGGCGCGCAGTATCAATATCTTTCGCCCGGCGTAAAAGGCGAAGTCGATGTGTTTTCATATGGCGCAGACGGTCAGTCCGGTGGGGTAGGCAACGATGCCGATATCGGCTCCTGGGATTTGTAATGTCCCGGCCGCGTGCACCAGCTACGTCCGGTTTCACGCTTCTGGAATTGTTGGTTGTGTTGGTGATTGCCGGCCTTACCCTGGGCATGGTTTCTTTTAATGCAATACCGAGCGAGCGCCAGGTATTGCAAAAAGAATCCCAGCGCATCGCTATCCTGCTGCAGATGGCGCGCGATGAAGCAATCGTGCGCAACCGGCCGATTGCTTTCGAGGCCAATGAGCAGGGGTATCAATTTCTAATACGTGAAGACCAGGTCTGGCAGCTTCTCACGCAGGATGATTTACTCCGGGCGCGTCCGTTTCAGCGGCCGCCGGTGGCTGTCTCCATTTCACCTGCGCAATCGCAGCCTGTGTTGCGCGTCGTATTTGGGCGCGAACCTGTGGATAAACCATTTCTCCTGACCCTGGCTTCGGGTGAGAGCAGTGCGACGATCCGTGCAGACGGTATCGGCCACTTTGTTGTTGAATAAGATGACTGACAAAGCGACAAACAAGGCGCTACGCCAGATCAGGCGTACGACTGGTTTCACATTGCTGGAAGTGCTGGTGGCTCTTGTTATCGTCGGCACGGCGCTCGGCGCTTGTCTGCGGGCCGTTGGCAGCCTGACGCAGAACAGCAATGGCTTGCGTGCCTCAATGATGGCAATCTGGTCGGCTGAAAACCGGCTTTCACAAATCCGGCTGGAAAAACTCTTTCCCGAGGTCGGCACCAGTAGCGTCGATTGCTCACAGGATGAGCTACCCTTGACTTGCAGCGAAGAGGTGCTGGCAACACCTAACCCTGCTTTTCGACGGGTGGAGGTTAGTGTTTTCGATAGCCGTGAACCACAGCGGCGAATTATCAAGCTATCGCAGATCGTGCCGAACGAGCTATGATCCGCAACGCAATGCCTAAGGGTGCCGGTTTTGGCTTCACGCTGATTGAATTGCTGGTCGCCATTACAATTTTGGCAGTCGTTGCCGTGCTCGGCTGGCGTGGACTGGATGGCATTGTACGAGCCCGCATCGCTCTGACTGAAAACCTCGACCTTACGCGCGCCATGCAATTGAGCTTTGCGCAGTTGCAAAGTGATTGCGCGCAGGTCGTGCCGAGTACGACGGTTTCCCTTCATCCACCACTGATGGCGACACAGGATCGCCTGATGATGGTGCGTAATGTCAATTCTGAAAACCAGCCAACCCGTTTGCAGGTGGTGACCTATCGCCTGCGCAACGGCGCACTTTCACGCCAGGAATCGGTGCCCACGCGTGACTTGATTGAATTGGCCACGGCCTGGCAAGCGGCAAGTGCGGTGACTGACAATGTTGAGGCATTGACCCTGCAATCCGATGTGACGGCTATTACGATGCGGCTGTGGCAGGATAAGGCGTGGCGCACGCCACCACCGCCTGGTGCTGCCAGTGCCGGTAATGCACCGACGACTGGGCTGGAAGTGAGCCTGCAGTTGCGCGGGCGTAGCACCGCCATGCGCAAGGTCTTTTTGCTGGGTGCGGTGTGATGATTTCACATGCTGGTTTTAACTATATGAGTTATCGCCGCCAAAACGGTGTGGCGGTGATCACAGCGTTGCTGCTTACTACCCTGGCTGTGACGATCGTCGCCAGTTTGTTCTGGCAGCAGCAGGTGCAGGTGCGCTCGATTGAAAATCAACGCATGCAGTTGCAAAAACAGTGGATATTGCGCGGTGCATTGGATTGGGCAGGTTTGATCTTACGAGAAAGTTACAAAAGCAATGATGCTTACGTCTCCCTTCAGGATGCTTGGGCAGTTGGGCTGGCAGAAACTCGCCTGGATTCGTATGTAGAAAATGGCCGCTCAGATGGTGAGGCCAGCGACGCGACAATCGTCGGCAAAATAACCGACGCACAGTCACTGTTCAATCTCACTAATCTTAGTCTTAGAGGTGAGCCAGTCCTCATCACTACCGACGCTTTCAAAAAACTGCTCACATTATTGAGGCTTGATCCAGCCTTGGCGGACGCAACTGCCAAGAGCGTTGCAAAAGGGCAAATCCGAGAAGTCTCGGTGGGCGATGTAAAGCAGCCTGAAGCTGCATCGCAGCTAAAATTTGCACACGTCGAAGATTTATTGGCGGTGCCGGGATTTACTCCCGACATCGTTGAAAAACTTCGGGGATACGTCATTTTTTTGCCCAATTCAACATCTATCAATATAAACACGGCCCCTGCTGAAGTGTTGCACGCCACAATTAAAGATTTGCCGCTTGATCAAGCCCAAGCGTTTGTGCAGTCCCGAGATAAAGTACCATTTATAGGGGTTGAGGATGCCAAAAGTCAATTAGAATCCCTGGGAGCAACACCGGGTTCACCGCCCCCTTTCGACGTGAAGTCAAATTATTTTCTGGTGGATGGTAAAGTCAAACTCAATCGTGCGGGCCTGGCGGTGCGGGCACTGATCGAACGCACAACTGACGCTACGACACGTCTGCCAAAAACAACCATCCTCTGGATCCACGAAAACCAATGAAAATGCAAGCCGCTTGAGCACATTGTTTATTCGCCTGCCTTCCAGATCGGTGGCAGACAACGCCTCGCACTGGGTCACGCTATCCTGTCCGTATGCCCTCGTCGGCAGTGGCGATGCGATCGAGCGCGAGGGCAGCGCGGGCCTTTCTGACCTGGCTGGCGCGATCCGCTCAGCCCAGCGCGTCGTGCTGTTGTTGGCTGCTAGTGATGTAACGTTGCTGCAGTTGAAGGTGCCGCCGATGTCGCCGGCACGGTTACGGCTGGCATTACCAAACCTGGTGGAAGATCAATTAATGTCAGACCCCGCCGAGTGTGTCGTGGTGGCGGGCGCTAGCCAGGATGGTTTGCGTACGATAGCTGTCGTGCAGCGCGCCTGGCTGCAGGTTTTACTGCAAACCTTGACCGGGTATGGTGCCCGGCAAGTGGCGGCGCTGCCATCGCAGCTATGTCTTAGCCAGGCAGCCGGCAATGCCGCTGCCGCCGTTACGATGTTTGGTGCGGAAATCGACGTGACTCTGCGTTTATCAGACCAAAACGGCATGGGTCTGTCATTGATGTCAGATGAGCCGGCAAGTGCTGCTGGTGATGTGTTGCAAACGCTTTGTGCTCTCGTGCCAACTGTTTCCCTGGCCCTGTATGTACCGCAAGAAGAAGTTGCCGCTTACCAGCAAACAGTAGACGTGCTTTTGCCGATTGAGCAGCGGGTGACGGTATTAACCGATCAATGGCAGTGCTGGATTTCAGGCGCGCGCGCAATGCCTGTTGATTTGATAACAGGTTTGCGCGGTGCCAGCAGCGCTGGTACCGACTGGGCCCGCTGGCGCTGGCCACTGGTGCTTGGCACATTGCTGCTGGTGATAAACATTGGCGCGTTAAATTTCCAATGGTGGCGCCTTTCGCGTGAGGCAGCACAGTTGCAAGCTTCAATGGTGCAGATTTACCGCAGTGCCTACCCGAAGGAGACGGTTATCGTTGATCCTGCAGCGCAAATGCGCCAGAAAATTTCTACCGCGCAGCGCGACAATGGCAAGCCGGCTGCCGATGATTTTACGTCGCTGGCTGCGGGGTTTGGCGCGGCTTGGGCCAGCCTTCCGCAAATTTCTGCCGACGCGTCAAAACCTGGCATCGAGAGCGTGGAATTTCGTGACCGCAGCCTGTTTGTCAAGCCACGGCCAGATATAGAGATGCCGCTGGCGCAGATGCGTGTCGCCCTGGCGTCTCGTAATCTAACGTTGTCGCAATCAGCGCCTGGCGTCTGGCAAATACGGAGCAGCCAATGAAACCCCGGCGTTTGAGAGAGTCGGTTCAGGTATTCTGGTCGGAGCGGGAGGCACAGGAACGTCGCACCGTATCGATTGGCGCAGCGGCGGTGAGTGTCATCCTGCTGTATCTGGTGGCCTTTGCACCGGCATGGGAAGGGTCTGCCCGACTGCAGAAGCAGTTGCCGCAGTTGCGACAGGAAGCGCTGGCACTGCAAGCACTGTCGCGCGAGGCGCTGGCGCTAAATACCAATACCCTGGCGCCAGCCACCCTGAGCACACGGGAAAACGTGGAAGCGTCATTGGCGCGCAAGGGAATCAAGGCCCAGAGCGTCGTGGCAACGGGTGACCTGGTGCGGGTGCAAATGAATGGTGTCTCTTTTGCCGCAGTCATCGAGTGGTTGGATGATACGCAAAAAAGTGCGCGGCTGACGTTGGTGGAAAGCCGCTTTATAGCGCAGCCGCAAATCGATATCGTTGATGTAGTAATGAGCTTGCGGCAACCCCGCACCAATGAGTAGCCCTAATGAAACATTTTGAAATGGCAGGCCAGTGCAACGGGGCGTGATATGGTTAGGCGCTGCGTTATTGGCGGTTGCAGCAACGGTGCTTTTCTTTTGTCCAGCAGCATGGCTGGCGCCGGTGGTGGAACGTCAGACCGGCGGCCGTTTTACGCTGGGTGATGCACAAGGCAATGTGTGGCGTGGTTCGGCTTTTATAGGAGCGGCGGCAAGCAGCCTTGACCCGATCGTGCCATTGCTGCCTGGAAGATTTGTGTGGCGATTGTCGCCGACGGCACTTTTGGGCGTAGTCGATGCCGTGGTGGAAAATTCCCAGGTGCTTACCCAGCCGGTGCGCATCACCGGTTCCTGGGCGCGCTGGCAGATCAGTCCGGCAACGCTAAGCCTGCCTGCGCAAAGGCTGGTTGCGTTAGGCGCACCGCTCAACACAATCGTGCCGCAAGGAGAAATGCAGCTTTCCTGGGGTGTGTTGCAGCTGGTTCGCCAGGCATCTCATGTTGAGATGACCGGCTCGACACAGTTGGATTTGTTGGATATTGCATCGCTTCTTTCCCCGGTCAAACCGCTTGGTGCTTACCGTTTGCGCACGGACTGGCAGGGGCAAAAAGCGGCGCTGGAATTGACAACTCTGAAGGGGCCATTGCTGCTCAATGGTCTGGGTGACCTTGAAAGCGGCCGCTGGCGTTTTTCAGGAAAAGCACAGGCTGCGCCTGGGCAAGAAGAGCGACTGGCAAATCTTTTAAATTTGTTGGGCCAGCGTCGGCAGGACGGCAAATCCCAATACATCGCATTAGAATTTAGATAGACACATGAAAAAAATTCAACAAGCCGTAGCAGCATTTTTGGCATTAGCAATCGCCACGACGCCTTTGGCGCAAGCGCAAAGTCCTTCGGCAAACCAGGCAACACTTAATTTTGTCGGTGCCGATATCGAGTCGGTCATCAAGGCGATTGGTCACTACATTGGCACCACCTTTATCATCGATCCGCGTATCAAGGGCACGATTAATGTGATTTCAGAAAAGCCGGTGACTAAGGCGCAAGCTTTTCGTCTCCTGACGTCAGCGCTACGCTTGCAGGGTTATACAGTCGTGGCAGGCGACGGATTTACCAAGGTGGTGCCTGAGGCCGATGCCAAGCTGCAAGCCGGGCCGACCTCGCCGGGTTCGGTGCGGGGCGATCAGATCGCGACCCAGATATTTCGTTTAAATTATGAAACGGCAAACAATTTGGTTGCTGTATTGCGCCCGCTTATTTCTCCCAACAATACGATCAACGCCAATCCTGGCAACAATTCATTAGTCATTACTGATTATGCTGATAATCTCCAGCGTCTCGGCAAGATCATTGCTGCGCTGGACAGCCCGGCCACCGGCGATCTCGATGTGGTGCCGATTCGCCATGCCATCGCCAGCGACATCGCCGGCATGGTCAACCGCCTGCTGGAAAGCTCAGGTAACACGCCGGGCGGCGATGGTGGACGCGTAAGTCTCTTGGCTGATTCGCGAACCAATTCGGTGGTGGTGCGTGCGCCTTCGCCGGCTCGCGCCAATTTGGCCAAGGCACTGATTGCCAAGCTTGATCAGCCTACGTCTACCCCCGGCAACGTCCATGTGGTGCATTTGAAAAATGCCGAGGCCACGCGCCTGGCACAAACCTTACGTTCAGTATTTACCAACGACACTTCTGCTTCCACGCCAAGCGCTACAGGCCAGAATCAAAACATCAATCAACCCCAGCAAAACCTAGGTAGCCAGGGTAGCGCCGGGGGGCTGAACGCTCCACCTCCGGCACCGCCGCTGCCAACGCTGTCGAGCGGTGGGCCGGGTGGTTATATCCAGGCCGATGCAGCAACCAACACCTTGATTATCACTTCAAGCGAAGCCGTATATCGTAACTTGCGTACAGTGATCGACCTGCTGGACGTGCGACGCGCGCAGGTGTATGTGGAGTCGCTGATTGTGGAGGTATCTGCCAGCAAAGCCGCTGAATTCGGTATCCAATGGCTGGGCTTATCGGGTAACGAGAATAGCAATTATCGAGTCGGTGCTGGTACATCGTTTGCCTCCGGCGGTAGTAACCTGCCTACCGTAGCGGGCGCTGTTGCAACGGCCAGGTCAGGAGCACTTCCCAGTATCCTGCCCGGTGCCGGGCTGACGATCGGCGTTTTGCGTCAAATCAATGGCCAACTTGGTCTTGGAGCCTTGGCACGCGCGCTGGAAACCGACGCCAACGCCAATATCCTGTCGATGCCGAACCTGATCACGCTGGATAACGAGGAAGCAAAAATCATTGTCGGCCAAAACGTGCCATTCATTACCGGCCAGTACACCACCCAGGCCTCTGGCGGATCATCAGGCGTTAACCCCTTCCAGACGATCGAGCGCAAGGACGTCGGTTTATCGCTACGCGTGCGGCCGCAGATTTCCGAAGGTGGCACGGTAAAGATGGCGATTTACCAGGAAACCTCAGCGGTGCAGGATACAGCCAATGCAGCAGGCATCATCACCAGCAAGCGCTCCATTGATACCAACGTGCTGGTCGACGATGGCCAGATCATTGTGTTGGGTGGCCTGATAGAAGATACCGTGCAAACAGGCGAAGAAAAAGTGCCGGGCCTTGGCAGCCTGCCGGTGGTGGGTAACCTGTTCAAGTATCAAAATCGCAGGCGCGTCAAAACCAACCTGATGGTGTTTTTACGGCCCACGGTGGTGCGCAGTAACGACCAGAGCATTAACCTGGCCGCCGACCGCTACGATCTGATCCGCAACGTCCAGCAAAATTCGCAGCCCAGCCAGACGCCGCTGATGCCGCCGATGGAAGCACCGGTATTGCCGGTGCTGCAAAATGGGCAGCCGGCTGGGGGCAATATGGTGCGTTCGCCTCTGTCGGCACCAAACTTGCCTGCGCCGGTCTCAACTGCACCACCTACACCACCCTCAGCACCCGCACTGCCGCAGCCCATGCCGCTGGTAACGCCTGTCACCGGGCCCGGAGGCTAAGTCCGGCATGAGCAATCCAATGATCGATGCCCGACTGTTGCCGTACGCATTTGCCCGCGATTTTGCTTTGCTGGCGCACCGTACCGACAACACTACAAATGCCGTCGAAGTATGGATTTCAGAAGCAACCGCACCGACGGCAATTGCCGAAGTGAGCCGTCGGTTTGGCCGCGTGAAACTTAAAACCATGTCCCGAGAGGCACTTGATATTGCCATTGCCAAAGCCTACGCAGGCTCTGGTGGGGACGCCGCCCAGGTGATTGATGAATACGAATCCGATCTGGACTTGGCTAAGCTGATGATGGACATGCCGGCCATTGAAGACCTTCTTGAATCGGCCGACGACGCACCCGTGATCCGGATGATCAATGCGCTGCTGACGCAAGCATTGCGCGAAGAAGCTTCCGATATCCACATCGAGCCGTTCGAGCAGATTTCAGTGGTACGTTTTCGGATCGACGGTACCCTGCGCGACGTGGTGCGCCCAAAGAAGGCGATACACGCGTCCCTGATCTCCCGTATCAAGATCATGGCCCAGCTCGATATTGCCGAGAAGCGCCTGCCCCAGGACGGTCGCATCACTCTGCGTGTCGGTGGCAAACCAGTCGATGTGCGGGTATCGACCTTGCCCACCGGCCATGGCGAACGTGCCGTATTGCGTCTGCTAGACAAGGAAGCCGGTCGGCTTGATCTGCTGCATCTGGGCATGAGCGACGCTGTGTTGCCGCAATTCGACAGCTTGATCGCACAACCGCACGGGATCGTGTTGGTAACCGGCCCAACCGGTTCCGGCAAGACCACGACGCTTTACGCCGCCTTATCGCGCCTTAATGCCACGGCCACCAACATCCTGACTGTTGAAGACCCGATCGAGTATGAACTGGCAGGCGTGGGCCAGACGCAGGTCAATGCGCGGATCGACATGACATTCGCCAAAGCTTTGCGGGCGATTTTGCGTCAAGACCCCGACGTCATCATGATCGGTGAAATTCGTGATCTGGAAACGGCGCAGATTGCGGTGCAGGCGTCGCTGACCGGCCATCTGGTGCTGGCGACGTTGCACACTAACGATTCTGCGGCGGCTGTCACTCGCTTGCTCGATATGGGCATCGAGCCATTCTTGCTGTCGTCGTCTCTGCTCGGCGTCGTAGCGCAACGCCTGGTCAGAAAACTTTGCCAGAGTTGCCGTCATCACGACGGTCAGTACTGGCATGCCGCCGGATGTGTGAAGTGTGGGCAGACTGGTTATCAGGGGCGGGTTGGCGTCTATGAATTGCTGCATACGACCGAAGAGATTCGGGCGCAAATCCACAATCGCGCTTCGGAAGCAGATATTCGAACCGTAGCCCAGCGCGACGGCATGCTGACCATGCGCCAGGATGGCGAACGATGGCTTGATGCAGGCGTGACGACACCTGCTGAACTCCTGCGCGTGACGAAGGAATAAGGAAAAGGCGCCCGGTGACTGCATTTCGTTATGAAGCTGTCGACTCGGTCGGCACTACCCGCAAGGGTGTGCTTAATGCCGATAGCGCCCGTGCGGCCCGTGCCGACCTGCGCTCCCAAGGCATGGTGCCACTCAAGGTCGATGCCATTGGTACGCAGATTGATGATGCCGGACAAACCCGACGCGGGCGTTTTGGCGACCATCTCTCGACCAATGAATTGGCGCTCTTTACACGGCAGCTGGCAAGCCTGCTCGAAGCCTCTTTACCTCTTGAACAGGCTTTCACAGCCCTGTTGGAGCAAGCCGAGCGGCCTTACCTGCGCGATCTGGTGGCATCGATCCGCTCAGAAGTCATGGGTGGCGCATCGTTGTCAGATGCGCTAAGCCGTCACCCACGCGATTTTGCCGATATTTATCGTGCATTGGTGGCGTCAGGTGAACAGATCGGCCAGCTCTCGCGGGTGCTATCGAGGTTGGCCGATTACATCGAGCGACGCAATGCTTTGGTGCAGAAAGTCAAACTGGCATTTACCTATCCAGCAATCGTGACAGTTGTGGCATTTGCCATCGTCATTTTTTTATTGACTTACGTAGTGCCGCAGATCGTTTCCGTTTTTGCCAACACCAAACAAAAGTTGCCGCTGCTTACCGTGCTCATGCTGGCGGTTTCCGACTTCGTGCGGCACTATGGCTGGATGGTTGCCATTGGCGTGATTACGGCTTATGTTGCCTGGCGCAATGCCTTGAAAAACCCGGATGTCAAAATGCGGTGGCACAAATGGTTGCTCACAGCACCGATTTACGGCAAGTTCGAACGCAGCCTTAACACTGCGCGTTTTGCCAGTACCCTGGCTATTACGACCGGGTCGGGCGTACCGATCCTGCGCGCCTTGCAGACCAGCCGCGATACGCTATCCAATGTTGCCATGCGTGAGCAGGTAGAAGATGCTGCCACGAGCGTGCGTGAAGGTGTGGGTTTAGCGCGTGCTTTGGCAGCACACAAACATTTTCCACCGATGCTCATCCATATGATTCGCGCCGGCGAAGTCACGGGCGAGCTGCCGGCCATGCTAGAACGGGCTTCCAATGCCCAGGAGTCGGATCTGGAGCGGCGTGCGCTGACGATCGCCGGCTTGCTGGAACCGGCGTTGATTCTGGCAATGGGCGTGGTGGTGTTATTAATTGTGCTGGCAGTATTGATGCCGATTATTGAAATCAACCAGCTCGTACGCTGAGTGTCAAAAGGAATGCGATGAAGCGGATGCCGGTGTTTGCAAGTTTTATGTTATTTATTGCAATTTGTGCGACAGCTTCTTATTGGCTATTGCAATTTTGGCGACCGCCCGTGCGGCCGATTGCCGCACCAATGACAATGGCTGCTTCCAGCGTTTCACCTGACGCTGCAGCGGGTCTTTTTGGCGGTCGTCCAGTGACAGCGGCGATGGCAACCAATGTGCAATTAAAAGGCCTTATACTCGCAGATAACGGCACTGAAAGCGTGGCAATTCTAGCAATCGATGGGAAACCCGCACGGGCAATACGCGTGAACACAGAGTTTGAGCCGGGAATGATTGTGCGGGAAGTACATGCACAATATGTGCTGCTGTCCGAAAATGGCATCGTCAAGCGCGTTGCTTTGCCTGAGCCAGGCAGGGCTGTGCAACAGGCAAGTTTTAATAACAGTGGTTTGCTCCCTACAGCGTCGTTTGTTCCACAACAGGCGACGCTATCACCCCAGGCTTATATAGCCCCTCAAGTGCCCGCGCCAATGGTTAATCCATTGCCAGGTCAGGTACCTTACCAGCAACCGGGACTAGCAATGCCTGCGGGGCAACCAAACCAGGGGTTTCCTGGGCAAATGGCGCCTGGGCAGCCACCTGTGCCGGCCATGCAACCAGCGCCGCCCGCAAGCAACGGTGTTTTTCTACCGGCACGGCCCCAATAATTCTCTACAAGACATAGCGTGAAAGATCTTCGTTAACCGCCAGCGCATTAAGACGCTCATTAACATAATCAGCATCAATAACTAAAGTTTGTCCCTTGCTCTGGCCGGCAGAGAATGAAATTTCTTCCAGCAATTTTTCCATGACGGTGTAGAGCCTTCGTGCGCCGATGTTCTCCGTTTTTTCATTGACAGAAAATGCAATCTGCGCCAACCGTTCAATCCCTTCCGGCACAAAATCGATCTGCACTTCTTCAGTTGCCAATAGCGCCTGGTATTGAATGGTCAGGCAGGCATCGGTGCCAGTCAAAATCCTTTGAAAATCAGCGATCGAAAGAGATTCAAGTTCAACCCGAATCGGAAAGCGTCCCTGCAATTCCGGTATCAAATCTGACGGCTTAGCCAGATGAAACGCACCGGATGCAATGAACAGGATATGGTCAGTGCGGATCATGCCGTACTTGGTGTTGACAGTCGTGCCCTCGACCAATGGCAGCAGATCGCGCTGCACCCCGGCGCGCGAAACATCAGCGCCGCCAACTTCCGAGCGACTGGCAATCTTGTCGATCTCATCAAGAAAGACGATACCGTTTTGTTCGACATTCGTAATGGCGCGCTGCTTGAGTTCGTCTTCATTGACCAACTTAGCCGCTTCATCCTCGATCAACGATTTTAATGCTTCGCGGATCTTCAACTTACGCTTTTTTTTGCGCCCGCTGCCTACACCAGAAAACATTGATTTGATCTGTTCGGTCATTTCTTCCATGCCGGGTGGCGCCATGATTTCCATCTGCGGGCCACTTTCGGCCAGCTCGATTTCAATCTCATGGTCATCAAGCAATCCTTCACGCAGCCGTTTGCGAAATGTTTGGCGTGCAGTGCTACCGGGAGCCGTATCGGTTGCTTCGGGTGCCGTACCGGAATCGCGTGCTGGCGGTACTAGAATATCGATGATGCGATCTTCGGCCGCATCTTCAGCCATGGCACGCACTTTGCGCATTTCGCTAGCGCGGGTTTGCTTGATACCGATCTCGATCAAATCGCGAATAATCGTATCAACATCGCGCCCTACATAACCAACTTCGGTAAATTTTGTCGCTTCGATCTTGATGAATGGCGCACCTGCAAGCTTGGCCAAGCGACGTGCAATTTCGGTTTTACCCACGCCAGTGGGGCCGATCATCAAAATATTTTTTGGCGTGATCTCGTGGCGCAGTGGTTCGGCAACCTGTTGCCGACGCCAGCGATTACGCAATGCAATGGCAACTGCGCGCTTGGCGCGGCCCTGGCCGACTACATGCTTATCCAGTTCCGATACGATTTCTTGCGGCGTCATGTTCATGTTGGTTCTCTGAAAAAATCTATGGAAAATGCAGTGCTGTTATTCCAGCGACTCGATAGTGTGTGACATGTTTGTGTAAATGCAGAGTTCGCCGGCAATGGTGAGCGATTTTTTCACAATGTCGAGGGGAGAGAGTTCGGTATTTTCTTTCAGTGCTTTGGCGGCTGATTGCGCATACACGCCGCCCGAGCCGATTGCGCTAATGCCGTCTTCGGGTTCTAACACGTCGCCATTGCCGGTGATGACTAGAGTAATGTCGCGGTCGGCAACCAGGAGCATTGCCTCCAGGCGTCGCAGCATCCGATCCGTGCGCCAATCTTTTGCCAACTCAACTGAGGCCCGCATCAGGTTGCCATGATATTTTTCCAGCTTCGCTTCAAATAATTCGAGCAATGTGAATGCGTCAGCTGTGCCACCGGCAAACCCTGCCAATACCTTCCCTTGATGCAGCTTGCGCACCTTGCGCGCGCTGCCCTTCATGACGATATTGCCTAAAGTTACCTGGCCGTCACCCCCCAGCGCAACGAGGTTGCCGCGCCGAACAGACAAAATGGTTGTGCCATGAAATTGTTCCATACAAATTCCTAAAAAAACCTGAAAAGACCTGATGACAGTGGCAATAGAATGTTGCCCGACGATACGCGACTGGCTCAGCTGACCACAAATTGCTGCGCACTCAACAGTAGTGAGGGCGGCTAATAAAATAACAAGATGGGTAAAATAACAAGGTGGTAAAAATACCAATATTTCATATGCTGCGAATTTGTAAGCGCAGTTAATTAAACAAGCTTGCTAACTAGACAAGCCTGCTTACGATTGAGCCATCATATTTTAGTGGTCGTAATGCGTACCACTTCCCTGAAACCAAGGACATCAAATAATGCCGCGACCAAATGGTTGACGTGGATGAATTCAATGCTTCGACCGCCAGCTGCAAAGGTTGCCACGCCGCTCAATAGTTGGGCAGCAGCGTTGACATCAATGCGTTCTAAAACAGCGCAATCAACAAATGCCGGATTATGCTCAGACACAAAATTGCCAAGGGCGGTAACCAGGGAATCGGCACGCCCCTCGATCAGTGCCGGCATGATAAAACTGTTTGCGTCAATCTGCCCTCCGATTTCTGACATGGCGGGCGGCTCCAGCGCGACTGCAATTTTGTTTTTTGGTGGTGAAAATGCTGGTGGTGACACTTCAAAGGTGATGCAGTAGTCAATACTGGCTTCTTCAAAAGCAGATTCCATATTCATCATATTCAGCAGTTCCAGCAACAATAACCAGGGCCCTTCAGTTTTGTCGCGCCGCTCTGCTACCAGGATCAACTTAATTTGAGTGACTAGTTCAGTGGCGCCAATCAAGGTAAGTTCGGTACCGGCTTTTTTTAAATGTTGAAGTACAGGCAAGAGCATGCTGCACCCAACTGGATCAATTCCCGTAATTTTAGAAAACTCCAATCGAATGGCCGGGTGTTTTAAGGCCAAAACCTGGATTTTTTCAAGTGGCTTGCTGATATCTGCATCGAGCTGGCCGATAAACGCCACAGAAGGCATGTCCAGTACACGTGGTGAAGTCTCAAGCGCTAATTTCGCCGTTGCCGGCACTGCCCAGGCGGGTGGCGACGACTCGAAACGGCTGGCATAGGCAATTGAGAGGTGGTCGAATTTAGCTTGGTCACCGCTGATCTGGTACACGTCAAAAAGCATTGCCCACACCATCAAGCTTGCCGAGCCCAGAGAGTCTGCATCGATTGCATCTTCAAGCAATTGCTCGACAGTTTTACTTTGGCCATCGGCAAACAGGATGGCCACTTGCTCGATGAGCGACGATTCTTCCAGTGAAACTTCCGTTCCCGATCCAAGCAAAACGGTATCGGTCAGAAACAAAGTATTGCCAGTTGCAGTCGCCTCGGCAGTTATGGCTGCCGGTGTGGATATAGCCGGTAGTCCCTGAGGGCGTACGAATTCCGAAGACATCTCGGATTCAATTGCATCAATCTTCAGGGCCGTAGCGGTTGCTGTGGCCTGTGCTGCCTGACGCCGTTCATCAGCTGCTGAACTACGTCCTAGATTGCTTGCAGGATCGGTGTGAACAGGTTGTTTATCCGCGTGTTCGCTTGCTGGCGTGCTGCTCGCAAGTTTGGGACCAGGACGGCCCTGTTTCTTCCCGAAGAGCGAGAAAATTCCCACGTGATTGCCGGGTCAATCGCCGTAGAGCTTTTGTTTAAGTTCGCGACGTTGCTGCGCCTCCAGCGATAGCGTCGCAGTTGGGCGCGCGAGAAGGCGAGGAATGCCAATCGGCTCGCCGGTTTCCTCGCACCAGCCGTATTCATTGTTATCAATGCTTGCAATGGATTGCTGCACTTTTTTTAATAGCTTGCGTTCTCGGTCCCGCGTACGCAATTCCAAGGCGTGTTCTTCTTCAATCGTTGCCCGGTCTGCAGGATCTGGAACCAACACTGTTTCACGCAAGTGTTCAGTCGTCTCACCGGCGTTTTTCAAAAGATCACGCTCAAGTTGTTGCAAGCGCGCCTTGAAAAAAGCGAGTTGTGCCGGGTTCATGTAGTCTTTCTCACCCATTTTCGTGATCTGGACCTCAGTGAGCAAAACGCCGTCGGTGCCGGCGGCAGAAGCTGATTTAGATGTTTTGGTTGCCACTTCAGTTGCTTTCAAGACTGCGGTTTTTTTGAATTCATCCTGTGACCCGGTTGCGGCATCGTCACTGCCTGCTTGCTGGTCGGACTGAGTGTCCTCAGGATGGACATTGTTGTCGGCGGTGGTTGCAACTTTGTCAGTTTGCAAATTTTTTTTGCTAGTCGCTGCTTTTGCAGGCTTTTTTTCGGTTGCGTTCATAACGCCTTTTCTATTGAATAATTCTAACCATTGCTATTGGCTGATTTAGCTGCCACAAAGCGATTTCAGTTTATACCAAACATTGTTCTAATCCTTCAATAAACGTTTCTTTCGGCAATTTTTTGAGGATAAATACCACCTTACATTTGCTCGATTCAAGATTTTCGGCGCGCGCGAGGGTGGGCGGCATCATACACCTGAGCCAAGCGCTGGAAATCCAATGAAGTGTAGATTTGTGTAGACGTAATCGAAGCATGGCCCAGCATCTCCTGCACTGCACGCAGATCGCCGGACGACTGCAATAAGTGTGAGGCAAATGAATGGCGCAATACATGCGGATGAACGTCTGCCGGTATGCCTAAGGCTTGGGCATGCGCCTTTAATCGCAGCTGCACCAGTCGTGCCGACATTCGCTCTCCACGGCCACTCACAAACAGTGCAGTCGTGTCATGCTCGGCGAGGATCGGCCGCGCGGTAATCCAATCGTTTAGGGCATCGATGGCAGCTTTGCCAACCGGCACCATGCGCATTTTTCCGCCTTTACCAGTGACTGTTACCTCGTGGGAGTGGTAATCGATCCAGCCTGCAGAAAAGCTGTCGCCGTTTCGCCCATACCGCAGATCCAGGCCTACCAATTCTGAAACGCGCAGGCCGCTGGAGTACAACAACTCGAACATAGCGCGATTGCAGGCAGCTACAGCGGCCTGGCGTATTGAAGCTTCTTGTTTTGCCCTTGTGCTGACGTTCGTCGACGCTGGGTGGCTTGATACCAGACGCACCGCATCGTCTGCCGACAAAGCTTTGGGAAGCGGTTTGCCGCGCTTCGGTGCCTTCACCCCGTCGACGGGGTTAGATAGCAGAGCGGTAGACTCGGCAAGCCAGTCAAAAAACCCGCGCCATGCCGAAAGCTTGCGTGCGATTGAACGCGCACTCAAACCGCGCGCATGCATTTGCGATGCGCACCGGCGAATCTGCGCCTGCGTAACCGTTAGTAATGCCGGTTCCGGTGCCGAATTTGCGTCATCCTCGGATTTGCAGTGTGCATCGACAAGCATGGCCGACAGCTCTGCCAAGTCACGGCCATAATGGAATACTGTATTGACCGACAAATGTCGCTGGCTACGCAAACTTTCGAGATACCTATGTAATTGTCCGGCGTTGCTGTCCGGAGCAGGCCCCTTCTCTAAATTTAGCGCTTCCATTGCCTAGTCAAGCAGGCAAGTAAGCGCGGCGCTGCTTGTCTCACTGATCTTCATTAAAAAGTCAGTGGCCAGATCAGCGGTGAAGCGTTGTGGATCAGAGGACGCCAGCACGAGCAGGCCAAATGCGTCAGGTGCTGCACCCACACGTAAAGGCAGCATCGCTAGCGACAGCATCGCTGGTGCATCTTCCAACCACGATATTGCTTCAAAGTCGTTGTTCGGGCCGCAAAAAGGCGCGCTTAGGCTATTGGAAAAAATCCGGGCATCGGTTGAGACTTCTTGGGCAAACCAAGCATGAGAAAATTCTTCTGCCACATTCCACAACCGCAAAGTTGCATACGGCACGTTAAATGTCGATTTCAATTCACTAATCAGGATATGCGGCAAATCGACATCATTGCGCCCGAGTAACAGGCTGCGAGTCCAGCGCTGGAATTTGGCGGAGATCGCATCGTTTTCCTGGGCCATTCGCAACAGCTCCGCTAAACGCAGCTCCATCACTTTAATTTTCTCGCGCAATACTTCCATCTGCCGTTCTTGCAACGACAGGGTCCGCCCGCCCAAAGGCGTGTTGACCCGAATGCTTGCCAGCAAATCTGGATGGCTATCGAAAAAATTGGGGTTTTGTGCCAAAAACTGGGCCACGGCAGCTGAATCCGGAGAAAGCGTCATCGGTCAATATTGTGAGAGTCGTTAGTGAATCGTCAACGGTTTGGCTGTGCACGCAATATACATAGCTGCCCGCAATAGCCGTCTGTAAAGTACCGCAAGAACAACAATGCTTTTTGAACGCTACATTATGCTTACACTTTGCATGATTCTAACGGACTATAAAGCCGCCCTTTTGAGGCTTTAGACACTTCCAACACCAGATTGCCACTATTTAGCAAGTGTGATTTCGCCGGTAAACACCGTTACCGCCGGGCCGGTGAGGTAGACCGGCGCTTCATTGCCTGCCCAAGCAATCGTCAGATTGCCACCGCGCGTCTCCACGGTTACTCTGGAGGCGAGCATGCCACGCCGAATACCACTGACGACTGCGGCGCAGGCTCCGGTGCCGCAGGCAAGTGTTTCACCTACTCCTCGCTCAAAAACACGCAAACGAATCAACTCTGGTGCAACGACTTGCATGAAACCTGCGTTGACCCGCTGCCGGAAACGCGGATGTGTTTCAATTAACGGACCATCTTGCGCTACAGGCGCCATATCAATATCAGTGACCTCTTGCACGGCATGCGGGTTGCCCATTGATACAGCGCCGATCCAGATCGTTCGCCCGGCAATGTCCAGTGGCCACAACTGCTCGTCGCCAATTTGGCGCGGCACCAATTGTTGCGTATCAAATGGCACGCGGGCCGCCATGGTAACGGGCGTGCCCATATCAACAGTGACCCGCCCATCGGCCTGCATTACCGTTGTGATGATGCCGGCCATTGTTTCCACCTGAATGGCCGTTTTTTTCGTGAGTTTTTGATCGGTCACAAACTTCATGAATGCACGTGCGCCATTGCCACATTGTTCAACTTCACCACCATCGGCGTTATAGATCCGATAACGAAAATCGTTGCTCGGCAATTGCGCTTTTTCCACCAGTAAAATCTGGTCGGCACCAATGCCGAAACGCCGGTCTGCCAGACGTTGGCATTGCTGAGACGTCAATGCTACATGCTGGTTGATTGCATCAATGACGATGAAATCATTGCCGGCGCCATGCATTTTTGTGAAAGTAAATTTCATCGGCGGATTATAGCGCTCGGGCATAGACATCCGCCTGGCCCGGTGGCCGGGTTTTAAAACGTTTGTGTGTCCAAAGATACTGCGCCGGCTCTACGCGCACTTGCTCTTCAATAAAGTTGTTCATGCGTTGTGTCGCTACCTGGATATCGTCCCCCGGGTAGTCTACCCATGCGGGATAAAAATGCACTTGCCAACCTTGATAATTTGGCAGATATGTTGCTATTACCGGCACAACGACCGCGTTGGTGGCTGCAGCAATGCGCGCCGTTGCAGTAAGAGTTGCCGCAGGTACGCCGAAAAAAGTGGCGAAGGTAGCGTTCTGCATACCGAAATCCATGTCGGGCAACATAAAGAACGGCAGCCCCTGCCGCATGGCGCGTATTACTGGCTTGATGCCATCGGCTCTGGAAAACAGTTTGACCGGCTGAAAACGTTCCCGGCCCTTGCGCAATGCGTGGTCGAATTCCGGATTGCGCTGGGGTGTATACATCGAGCATGCCGGATGGTCGAGGGCAATTGCGACGCCGGCCACATCTAGACAAACAAAATGCGGACAAAGAAAAATCAATGGCTTGCCAATATAAATTTCAAGTGGTGCCGCAGTATCGATTGTGATCAGCTGACGCAACCGGCGCTGGGGCGCCCACCACAGCACACCGCGTTCCAAAATGCTTCGCGCGTAATCTTGAAAATGCTGTTTTGCAATTTGCCGACGTTGCGCTTCTAGTAATGCCGGCATGCACAGGCGCAGATTGATTAATGTGACACGCCGACGTGAGCGCATGATGGTAAACAAAAGGCTGCCGACAGTTTCCCCAAGGCGTCCGAGAATCGGGAGTGGCAACCAATGCAATACCCACAGAAGCGTGATCAACGCTTTCATGCGGGAGCGTTTTCAATGCCGGCAGGTGTCTTGAAGCGGTTATAGCTCCAAAAATACTGTGCTGGGCAGTGCGCGATCAATGCTTCCATAGCTTGGTTTAAAGCCCTTGCCTGCTGTGCCGGAGACTCACCTTCAAGGGGTGGGCAAGGCAGGAAGCGCACTGAGAAGCCGCCGTTGCCTGGCAGGCGCTTTGCGTAGGAAAGTAAAATAATCGCACCGGTCATGTTTTGAAGTTTGGCAGGCAGCGTCATCGTATAAGCTGGTGTACCAAAAAAATCGGCCCATACCCCCTCGCCGTTCTGCGGTACCTGATCCGGTAGCAGGCCAACCGCTGCACCGCGCTTTAATGCTTTGAGTAAAGTACGCACACCCCCTAAGTCAGCAGGTGCCAGAATCAAGTTCGCGCGTGCTCTTGCACCTTCAATCAGCGGCTTCAAAAAATTTTTGCGAGGCGCTCGGTAGAGCGCGGTCAAAGGCACATGCGAAGCAATCACCTGAGCAATAATTTCAAAGCATCCCAGATGCGGCGTCAGGAAGATTACACCCTTGCCGCTATCTAAGGCAGCTTGCGCGATAACCCAATTCTCGACCTGTGCGGCTTGCAACACGCGGCGCGGTGGCGCGCACCACACAAAAGCCAGTTCCAGCAAACTTTTGCCCGACTCGGCAATGGCTACCCAAAGAAGTGCAGAATAGCCTCCTCGTTGAAGGTTCGTTTGAAGTCGTAATCGGTAAGAAGGTGCAAGTAGATACACCAGCCAACCTAGTGTTGCGCCCAACCGATGGAGCCATCGAAGAGGCAGACAAGACAACAACCGGAAAAGCCGAACCAGCATAGAAGGGTCATACCAGTGAAAAAGGAGAGCGGGTTATTTTGACGAGTATTTTAAGGCAGCGTAAAATATCACATGCGTATTACCCGCCGAGTTAATGACAACTTGCGAGGCGGTCTACAAATTTCGCTAAAGCGTCGCAGGCTCAAATGGTTGGGCGCGACATGCTAACCATAAGGAGTCTGTAATGGCCAACGATTTTTTGTTTACTTCGGAATCTGTCTCTGAAGGGCATCCCGATAAAGTTTCCGATCAAATTTCTGACGCGATCCTTGACGCGATTCTTACCATCGATCCCACAGCACGCGTAGCTGCCGAAACCTTATGCAACACTGGCCTGGTTGTTTTGGCTGGCGAAATCACTGCACATGCTCATGTCGATTACATCGGCGTAGCACGCGAAACGCTTAAACGTATTGGTTACGACAATGCCGACTATGGCATTGATTATAAAAGTTGTGCAGTGATGGTTTGCTACGATAAACAGTCGCCTGATATCGCGCAAGGCGTCGATGAAGGGTGTGGCATGGATCTCGACCAAGGTGCCGGCGACCAAGGTCTGATGTTTGGTTACGCATGCGATGAAACTACAGAGTTGATGCCTGCAGCCATCCACTATGCACATCGCATCGTCGAACGGCAATCCGAGCTGCGTAAGGATGGGCGATTGCCTTGGTTGCGTCCTGATGCAAAGTCGCAAGTGACTTTGCGTTATGTGGATGGCAAACCAGTGGCGATTGACACCATTGTGCTTTCCACCCAACATGCGCCGGAGATTTCGCATAAAGAAATTGAGGAAGCAGTCATTGAGATGATCATCAAGCCAGTGGTGCCTGCCGAATGGCTTGTCAACACAAACTATCTGGTCAATCCAACCGGGCGCTTTGTGATCGGCGGCCCGCAAGGTGATTGTGGCCTGACAGGACGCAAGATTATCGTCGACACTTACGGTGGCGCTGCACCGCACGGCGGTGGTGCGTTCTCTGGTAAAGACCCTTCTAAAGTTGATCGTTCAGCGGCCTACGCTGGACGATATGTGGCCAAGAATATTGTTGCTGCTGGCCTAGCTACACGCTGCCAAATTCAAGTATCGTACGCCATTGGTATTGCCAGACCGACTTCAGTCATGGTCACAACTTTCGGTACCGGCAAAGTCAGCGACGAAAAACTGGCAGCACTGGTGACAGAATTTTTTGATCTGCGGCCAAAAGGTATTGTGCAAATGCTCGACCTGCTACGTCCGATTTACCGAAAAACAGCAGCCTACGGACATTTTGGCCGTGAAGAGCCTGAATTTACCTGGGAACGAACAGACAAGGCCGCCGCGCTGCGTGCGAGCGCTGCATGATCAACACGGTAAGGTAGCCGACGATGCAAATTTTTTGTGGCAAGTACAAGCGCTGGGCAGCAGCCCGGAAAACCAGCCTGCTGCTAATCGCCTTGGCAATTACATCAACGGCTAGTGCTGCGAAGCCAGATTTGCCACCTAACGCCAAAAGTGATGGTGCCAATGCATGCCAACGTTTGAGTGACCGGCTCAAGGCAGTGGCAGTTGTGGATTGCCGAAAAAGCGCTCTGGTTTCCAGCGGTGGAAAGTCCCGAGACGGTTTTCCGATCTTGATACGGCGCTTTACCCCGCCCAAAAATCAGGAAGCGGCTCGTGCTGCCGTTGCGCCTGCGCGAATACTGCTTATTGGCGGCATACATGGCGACGAATTGACGGCATCGGCAGCCGTCTTTAAATGGCTGCAGCTGATAAATAGTGGTTCTGCAGCGCAATTTGAATGGAAAGTGGTGCCGGTATTAAATCCGGATGGCTTGCTAGCTGCCAAGCCAACGCGCGTTAATGCCAACGGTGTTGACTTAAATCGCAATTTTCCAACGCCGAACTGGACCACCGAAGCACCGCGCTATTGGACGAAGGAAACCGGGAGTGATCCGCGACGTTTTCCTGGTAAGACGCCCCTTTCCGAGCCGGAAACGCGATGGATGAATGATGAAATCCAGCGTTTTAAGCCTCACGTAATTATTTCAGTTCATGCACCCTTCGGCGTCCTGGATTTTGACGGGCCGGCGCCGGCGCCACAACGTTTTGGGCGACTTACATTAAACCCCGTAGGCGTTTATCCCGGCTCACTCGGTAATTACAGTGGCAAACTAAAAAATATTCCAGTTATCACCATTGAATTGCCAAACGCTTTAGCAATGCCCACCGAAGCTGAGTCGAATAAAATCTGGAGCGACATGCTTGAATGGATCACGCAAAACGTTGCCAAGCGCCCTACGTGACCAGTTCGCCCAGTTAGTACTTCTCAGCTATAATTCGTCTTCCAAGGAGCGTTGCAGCACCCATCACGGTGCCAGGCTTGGATTGAACTAACCCCCGCAACTGCGCTCACGTTTCTTTTTTTCTAACGAGAGGAGGGCGTGATGAACGCTGCAGTCTTACATTCCAATACCACTATTTTCCAAGATTTCCACGTTGCTGATTTAAGCCTCGCCGATTGGGGACGCAAGGAAATCAAAATTGCCGAAACTGAGATGCCGGGTTTGATGGCAATTCGCGAAGAATTTGCTGCAAGCCAGCCACTCAAAGGTGCCCGCATCACCGGTTCGATCCACATGACAATTCAAACTGCCGTGCTCATCGAGACGCTTGAAGCATTGGGTGCGAAGGTGCGCTGGGCCTCTTGCAATATCTACTCAACCCAGGATCACGCTGCGGCGGCAATTGCCGCCGCCGGTACGCCCGTGTTCGCTTTTAAAGGCGAGACATTAGACGACTATTGGGAGTTCACCCATCGCATTTTTGAGTGGCCTGCCAATGCTAGTGGCCCAAGCCACGCCAATATGATTCTTGACGACGGTGGCGATGCCACACTCTTGTTGCATCTGGGTACGCGCGCTGAAAAAGATATTTCAGTGCTCGATAACCCGGGTTCGGAAGAAGAAATATGCTTGTACAACTCGATTAAAAAACGTTTGGCAACTGGCGGTAACTGGTACTCAACGCGCCTTGCAGAGGTCATGGGTGTGACCGAGGAAACAACAACAGGTGTGCACCGGTTGTATCAAATGCACAAAGAGGGCAAGTTGGCTTTCCCAGCAATCAATGTTAACGACTCGGTGACGAAGTCAAAGTTTGATAATTTATATGGCTGCCGTGAGTCGCTAGTTGATGGCATCAAGCGCGCGACCGATGTCATGATTGCCGGCAAAGTAGCAGTAGTGGCTGGTTACGGTGATGTGGGTAAAGGGTCGGCTCAAGCCTTGCGTGCTTTGTCGGCACAAGTCTGGGTGACGGAAGTCGATCCAATCTGTGCATTGCAGGCAGCCATGGAAGGCTACCGGGTCGTGACCATGGACTATGCAGCTGAGCATGCTGATATTTTTGTGACTGCCACAGGTAATTACCATGTCATTACGCACGTGCACATGCAGAAGATGAAAGACCAGGCGATCGTCTGCAATATCGGTCATTTCGATAATGAAATCGAAGTTGCGGCGCTTAAACAATACAAATGGGAAAACATTAAACCCCAGGTGGACCATGTGATTTTCCCAAATGGCAAACGCATCATCTTGCTCGCAGAAGGTCGTTTGGTTAACCTTGGTTGCGGCACCGGCCATCCTTCCTATGTAATGAGTTCGTCGTTTGCTAATCAGACGATTGCGCAGATCGAGCTGTTTAAAAATAATTCGGCTTACCCGGTGGGCGTCTACACATTGCCAAAACACCTGGACGAGAAAGTGGCGAGGTTGCAGTTGAAAAAGCTCAATGCGCAACTGACAGAACTTACCACCGAGCAGGCGGATTACATCGGTGTGCCACAGATTGGCCCTTACAAGACCGAAACCTACCGTTACTAAGCGACCATGCGGCTCCTGCTTACCTGGGTCATCAATGCGCTCGCATTGCTGGCACTGCCTTATTTAATGCAGTCGGTGCGAGTCGACAGCATCGGCGCTGCGTTGGTTGCGGCGCTGGTGCTGGGATTGGTTAACACCTTGATCCGGCCGTTGTTGGTGCTTTTAACGTTACCGGTAACATTTGTCACCCTCGGCCTGTTCATCTTTGTTATTAATGGCGTCCTGTTTTGGGTGGTATCGCAGATGGTCGGAGGGTTTCAGGTTGCGGGAATTTGGTCTGCAATCGGTGCAGCAGTGCTTTACAGCCTGATTTCTTGGGTACTTTCTGCCATTGTTTTAAGAAAAAATGACTGATCAACCTTTCAGCATCGAGTTTTTCCCACCACGTACACCCGAGGGGGCCGACAAGCTGCGCAGTACGCGGGCACAGCTTGCTTTACTCAAGCCGCAATATTTTTCGGTAACTTTCGGCGCCGGTGGATCTACCCAGCAGGGTACGATCGATACGGTGCAAGATATTTGTCGGGAGGGCCTGAAAGCTGCGCCACATATGTCTTGCCTGGGCAGCTCCCGGCAAAGTGTGCGGCAAATGCTGGGGCACTATCAACAGTTAGGCGTCAAACGTCTGGTTGCCCTGCGGGGAGACTTGCCCAGTGGGTATGGCGCAGCCGATCTTTCCGGTGGCGAATTTCGTTATGCCAGCGATCTGGTTGATTTTATCCGTGCTGAAACCGGTAGCTGGTTTCATATCGAAGTGGCAGCCTATCCGGAAATGCATCCGCAGGCGAAGTCGCTGCAGGATGATCTGCAAAATTTTGCTGGCAAAGTGCAGGCAGGCGCCAATGCTGCCATTACGCAGTATTTTTACAATCCCGATGCTTATTTTCGGTTTGTTGATGACGTTCATCGTATGGGTATCAATGTGCCGATCGTAGCCGGTATCATGCCAATTACCAATTACACGCAACTAATGCGATTTTCTGAAATGTGCGGCGCTGAAATTCCGCGCTGGTTACGTCTAAAGCTGGCTGGTTTTGGAGAAGATGCGCTGTCACTGCGCGCATTCGGCCTAGATGTCGTGACACAGCTTTGCGAAAAATTACTGGCAGGTGGTGCGCCCGGCCTGCATTTCTACTCGCTCAACCAGGCTGCCCCTACAACGGCAATCTGGCAACGTCTGGCTGCACCGGCCAGAATGCTAAAAGCTGTCAATTAAGTCAGCGACCGCGATGCAATAAATGACGGCTTAATCCAGTTGAGGTTTAGCTGCCAGCAACAAGTTTTCAGTGATCATCACATCCATTGCGATATCGTGGGCTGCAGCAGTAAAGCTTGTCCTTGTGCAGCTATAAGCAACACCAATTGCGGTTATTTGCGGTGACTGCAGCAAAGTGCGGTCGTAAAAGCCGCCGCCATAACCCAGCCGGAAATTGTCAGAATTAAATGCAACGCAGGGAATTAATAGCGCTTGCGGCAGGATGGGCACTCGCTTTGTCGGCGTTGCAATGCCTTGGTTGCCGACGATGAGCGCATCCCCCGGGGCCCAGGCCAGAAACTGCAAGGGCAGTTGTGGCCCCATCACATCGGGAAGTGCCAGGCACATATTGACACTGGCGAAATTTTCGTAAAAATCATGCAGATCGGGCTCGCCGTGAATGGGCCAATACACACCCAGCGTTTGCACGGGATGCAGCCCTAACCATTTGCGCAGGTTGACGGCAACTGCAGCGTCGTGAGCGGCACGCACCGACGGTCCCAGCTCGGCACGAACTGTTCGCATCGTGCGTCGTAGCGAGGTTTTAAATTCTGCTTGCCCATGCGCTGTTTGCGCAACAGTTGCCACGGGTTCACATGCTATCCTCGGCGTGGTCGTCATCCGGCTCTCGAGAGAAAATACAGCAATGAATACTATTAATCGTGTGCGTTGCCTGCTCGGTGTGCTGGCATCAACATTTAGCTTGGCTACAAGCGCTCAATCGGCACGGATAGCCATCTTTGCCGGCCAGGATGACACATTTCTCGCGTTGCGCGAGGCTGCACGCAAAGACGATGCCCGTTTTGCCGAAGCAATTGCCGACCGCTTGCCTAATTATACGATCCCTTCCTATGTAGATTACTACCGCCTAAAGCCGCGCCTGCGTGAAGCGGTGCCGACGGAGATCCGTGATTTTCTTGGTCGCTATGAAGGCAGTGCGATCGCCGACCGCTTGCGCAACGACTGGCTTCTTGAGTTGGGAAGAACCCGCAACTGGGTCATATTCGACGAGCAGCTTCCGTTATATGTAGTAAATGACGACACTCAGGTCAAGTGCTACGCACTTTTATCGCGTACCCTCAAAGGGCAGCCGGCGGGTGCGGAAGCGCGCGCACTGCTGACGGCAACCCAAAATTATGGCGAGGCGTGCCCGGCGCTGGTGGGTACCCTGTCGCAAAATGGCCAATTTGGAACGGCAGATGTCTGGGCCCAAATGCGCTTGGCAGCCGAAACCGGTAATGCCAGCACTGCACGTCGCATTGCGCTACTTGTCCAGGTGCCCGAAAGTCTAGTGCAGCAGGCGATCGAGCGGCCAGAGGCAGTGCTGGCACGCGGCGTTGGCATTGCGCCTGAGGCGCGTGAAACATTCATCATTGCCTTAGGCCGTGCTGCGCGCAACAATTTGCAGAATGCCGTGGCCGCGCTACAAAATGCCAGTGACCGTTTGACAGCGCCTGAGCGCGCTTTGGGGTGGGCACAGATTGCCTTGCAGGCCTCACTCAAGCTCGCGCCTGAAACACTGCAATATTGGCGCCTGTCGCAGGGAGCGCCATTGTCTTGGGAAGCCCATCAATGGCAGGTACGCACCGCGCTGCGCGCCGGTGACTGGAAGTTCGTCAAAACGGCAATCGAAACCATGCCCCCTGGGCTACGAAACGATAGTGCCTGGATCTATTGGTATGGCCGTGCCTTACTGGCCGAAGGGCGTATGCAGGATGCACAACTACACTTTCAGTCGATTAGCGCAATTGCCGGTTTTTACGGTCAATTGGCGCTTGAAGAGTTAGGCCAAAAGATCACCTTGCCAGCAAAAGTCGCTCCGTTGACACAGGAAGAAATCGCTCTTGCGTCGCAAAATCCGGGCTTGCGGCGCGCGATGAAGTTTTTTGATTTGAATTTACGTTTTGAGGGGTACCGCGAATGGAACTGGGAATTACGCCGTTTAAATGAGCGCCAGCATCTCGCCGTCGCTGAATTTGCCCGGCAAAATAATCTTCTCGACCGTATGGTCAACACGTCGGATCGCACGCAGATAGCGGCGGATTTTACGCAGCGTTTTCCCTCGCCCCATGCCGATGTCATGCGCGCCAACACAGCGCCGCTGGGCCTTGACATGGCATGGGTATATGGTCTGATCCGTCAAGAATCACGCTTCATCATGAATGCCCGCTCGCATGTTGGCGCTTCTGGCCTAATGCAGCTCATGCCGGCAACCGCTAGCTGGGTGGCGCGCAAGATCGGTATGGATGGCTTTTCCGCCAGCCAGGTCAACGATATACCGGTCAATATCCGCCTTGGAACAAATTATTTGAAAATGGTGCTGGGTGAGCTTGACGGTTCGCAAGCTCTGGCAACAGCAGCTTACAATGCTGGTCCTGGCCGTCCCAGGGCTTGGCGTGCAACCCTACCGCGGGCAGTGGAAGGGGCAATTTTCGCTGAATCGATTCCTTTTAGCGAAACGCGCGGTTATGTAAAGAACGTCTTATCAAATGCAACGTATTATGCTGCCTTGTTCGACAATCAACCGCAATCGCTAAAGGCCCGTCTTGGGTCAATCGCGCCCAAAGGATTTGTCGCTTCTGATCTTCCTTAGAGAGGCTTTTCTGATGATTAACCTTCATGCTGCCGCATGCCGTTATCCTTCGGTGCTGGTTGTCGGTGGCACCGGCTTCATCGGCGCGCATCTGGTGGCACGGCTCGCCGCGGCTGGGCGGCGCGTGATTGTGCCAACGCGACACGCTAACCGTTCACGCAGGTTTTCGGTATTGCCTACCGTTGAGGTACTGGAAGGCGACGTTCACGACACAAAATTTCTTACCGCTTTGATTGAGCGATGCGATGCTGTTATCAATCTGGTCGGCGTATTGCACTCCCGACGCGGTGCCGCCGGTTCGCAATATGGCCCTGCGTTTGCTCGTGCCCACGTTGAGCTGCCGGAAAAGATTGCCAAAGCGTGCATTGCCACAAGCGTCGAGCGGCTCCTGCACATGAGCGCGCTGGGTGCCTCTGTTCAAGGGAGCTCGATGTACTTGCGCTCCAAGGCTGCCGGCGAAAATAAGGTCAGGGCATTGATGCCAAGCGCTACAATTTTTCAGCCATCAGTAGTATTCGGTCCGCAGGATGAGTTTCTCAATCTGTTTGCATCGCTGCAGCGATTTTTCCCGGTAATGCCGTTGGGAAGTGCCGACGCGCGCTTCCAGCCAATTTACGTTGGCGATGTGGCGCAAGCCTTTGTCAATGCGCTGGAAAACCCTGCAACTTTTGGCAAGACATACCAGCTTGGTGGGCCTGCTGTTTATAGCTTACGACAACTTGTTACGCTTGCCGGGGAATGGTCAGGCCATCCGCGGCCGGTCATCGCTCTGCCGCCTCTGCTCGCCAGGCTGCAGGCATTCGCCCTGGAATGGGTGCCGGGTGGGCCCTTGATGAGCCGCGATAATCTTGATTCGATGAAGCAGGATAATATTTTGAGCACGCCGATTGCGCCTGAGCTTGGTATTGTGCCGGCCGCGCTTGAAACGCACGCGCCCGCCTATTTAGCTGCAAGGCGCTGACACTTTTTTACCTCCGTTATACCTTCACTATCGCCAACGACGACTTATGCAGACCACAGAGCTTGATCCCACTCTTTCTGAAACCTTGGAGCGTGCCGAAAAGGCCGGCCTGACACTGGTAATTGGCAGCAAAAATTACTCCAGCTGGTCAATGCGGCCTTGGGTTGCCATGACAGCGTTCAACATTCCCTTTCGTGAAATTGTCGTGCCACTGCACCAGGCCGACACCACCACAACGATCGCCCAGTTTTCACCAGCCGGCAGAGTACCGGTGCTGCTGGCAGGCGAAACCGTCATCTGGGATTCGCTGGCGATTTGCGAATATCTTGCCGAGCAGTTCCGGGAACAAAATATGTGGCCTCGTGATGTGGTCAAGCGTGCACAGGCCCGCTCGGTGTGTGCCGAAATGCATGCCGGCTTTCTCGATCTGCGTCGCGCAATGTGGATGAACATCCGCGCTGATTTTCATGGAAAAGGCCGTACCCCCGGTGCACAGGGCGACATTGGTCGTATCTGCGAAATTTGGGAAGATTGCATGGCTGACAGCGGGCCAAACGATTACCTCTTCGGCGATTTTTCGATTGCTGATGCGTACTATGCACCCGTGGTGATGCGTTTTCGTACCTACGGCGTATCGCTTGCGCCAGCGCTGCAGGCATATGCAGACCGTGTAGCCGCGCATCCGGCCGTAGCACAATGGATTGCCGGTGCGCTGGCTGAAACAGTGACTGCGCCTCGCTACGATACGTATCTGGATTAACACTGTCGATCATGCAGTGTTTTCTAGTGGGCGGCGCCGTGCGCGACAGGCTGCTCGGGTTGCCGGTAAAAGATCGCGATTTCGTGGTTGTTGGTGCCACGCCCGAGGAAATGCTCGTCCAGGGGTTTGTGCCGGTTGGACGGGATTTTCCGGTATTCCTTCATCCGCAAACACATGAGGAATATGCATTGGCGCGCACAGAGCGTAAGACTGCTCCGGGTTATAAAGGCTTTGCTTTTCATGCCCAGAAAGACGTCACACTTGAACAGGACCTTGCGCGTCGGGACTTGACCATCAATGCCATGGCGGAAACTGAAGATGGCCGGTTGTTCGATCCGTTTAATGGCCAGTTCGATCTGCGTCAACGCTTGCTGCGCCATGTTTCGCCAGCCTTCCAGGAAGACCCGGTACGCATTCTGCGGGCGGCACGTTTCTGCGCTCGGTTCACGGAGTTTTCCATCGCGCCGGCCACGGTACAGCTGATGCGCATGATGGTGGACGGTGGCGAAGTCGATGCTTTGGTGCCAGAACGGGTTTGGCAAGAATTCTCCCGCGGATTAATGGAAATTCAGCCCTCGCGCATGCTGGAGGCACTACAGACATGCGGTGCCTTGGCGCGGTTGCTGCCAGTACTGGCGCAACACTTAGCCGAATCGGGCGGCAGGATGCTGCGAAGGCTGGATGCCGCAGCCTATGCAGGCGCTGCACTGCCAATCCGATTGGCGGTATTGCTGGCGCCGATTGCTACGACCTCGGTCGACATCACCGCCATTGAGGTAGCTTGCGCAGGATTAAAAATTCCCGGTGACTGCCGTGATCTGGCAATCATGACAGCGCGCGAACGTAATGTCGTGCAAGGCGGTAGCGTCTCTGCGCAGCAGGCTATGGCACTAATGGAGCGTTGCGATGCTTTACGCAAACCAGCCCGTTTTCACCAGATGCTCGACGCATGTGCTTTCCTTGATGAAGTCGATCCCATGGCTTCAAGCCTATTAATTGCATGGCGCTGCGCGTTGGAAGCCGCGCTAACAGTAAACGCTGGTCCCATAGCAACGCAAATCCAGCAGGAATACCCGGGCCAACCGATGCGTATTAACGCTGCAATCCGCTCTGCCAGGGTGGCTGCAATTACTTCCATAAACGGTGCTACATAGACACTGTTAATTAGTGTGAACTTAAGGAGCGATTTAAAGCCGAATTTGTGCACGGTTAAACGCATTTTGAAAAATACTTGATGAATTATTAATTAGTTACTTTTTAGACATTTTTTGTTCTAATGTGGGGACTGGTAATGCTTCTGGAATAACCCGGCGGTATGGCCTACAATACAATTGTGCGTTGCACCATTATTGGTTGCAGTGCGTTAAGAAAGGATTGTGATGGCCTCTACCGACATGTTGTTGAAAAGCCCTCAAGAAGCCAACCGGATGCTTCGTGGTGCAGACTGCAGTCAGGTCAATCTTCGGGTCAAAGAATTATCCGAACGTGACCGACGCCGTTTGCTCATGCATTTTCTGGCTTTACCGGAAAGTGATCGCCTTCTTCGTTTTGGCAATATCCTCTCCGACGAACTCATCACGCGCTACGTTCAGAAATTAAATTTCGGGCGTGACACTATATTCGGTGTTTTTGATGAGGATTTAAGCCTTGCCGGAGTTGGGCATTTAGCTTTTGTGCCCTGCGACACAAAACCCACTTCCGCCGCAATGACAGCGAAAGGGCGCGTGGCTGAATTTGGACTTTCGGTTGCTGCACACGCCCGTGGCTGCGGCATCGGTACGCGGCTTTTCGAGCGTGCAGCCATTCACTGTCGCAACGAGAATATTGACACCCTTTACATGCATTGTCTGGTGTCAAACCAAACGATCATCCACATTGCCCGCAAGGCCGGAATGCAGATTCATCGGGCGCATGGCGAAGCGGATGCATGCTTGAAGTTGCTCCCTGCTGACTCCTGCAGCATCGTGCACGAAGCGGTAGAAGAGCAGGTCGCTGCATTGGATTACACTATTCGCGCCGGCACTCGCAGCGCCGTGAAATGGCTCACGCAAGCGCCTTCTAAGATGTCTGCCTTCAAGGATTTACCGGAATAAGATACTTAATTATGCCCGGTGAATTGTTGGTAGCCTTGCGCTCGTAGCATGCACGCCGGGCATTGGCCGCAGCCGTGGCCCCATGGATATAGCACGCCGCGTTCACCCAGATAGCAAGTGTGCGTGTGAAGGCGGATTAACTCCACCAACGGCGCTCCACCAAGTGCTCGTGCAAGCTCCCAACAGGCAGCCTTACTGATCCACATCAAAGGTGTTTCAATCGTTAATTGTGTTGCCATCCCCAGATTCAAAGCCACTTGCAACGCTTTCATACTGTCGTCACGACAATCGGGGTAACCTGAAAAATCGGTTTCACACATACCGCCGACCAACACGTCCAGCCCGCGCCGGTACGCCACGGTTGCTGCAATCGTCATAAACAGCAGGTTGCGCCCGGGTACAAATGTGTTGGGCAAACCATTGGCCTGCATTTGTATATCAACTTCCCGCGTCAACGCCGTGTCGGAAATTTTCCCCAGTATCGAAAGATCGATCATATGATCAATTCCTAAGCGGGCCGGCCACGATCGGTTGATCGTCACGATGTCCTTTAATATAGGGGGTCGTACACTTAACTCAATCGCATGCCGCTGTCCGTAATCAAAGCCTATCGTTTCTACCTCGGCATATCGCGATAGAGCCCAGGCCAGGCAAGTCGCTGAATCCTGCCCACCTGAAAACAACACCAGGGCACGGCTCGAACTGATAGCAGGCAGCGTTATCATGATTTGCTGATCGATTCCAATGTCTGCTCGATGAAATCGCCATCGGTTTCAGTAAACCGTAATTTGGCTGGATACCATTGCATGGCAGGTGCCAGCCATATATCGAGTTTCTGCCCTTTTGAATTTGCCGCCGGCACACGCACGACGTACACAGCATCCAGCGTACCCATAGCTGTTCGCACTTTTTCAGTTTTGCCAACTTCGAATGTCCAAAGCTCGCCATCGCGCTGGCCGGCAACAAAAAATTGCCACTTGCTTCCTTGCTTGAAAGCCTTTCCTGCACCCCGTGCCACGCTGATCAATTGCCATATGATGCTGTTGCGGTCTTGCTCACCGCCAGTCATCGGATACGTTGCAGAAGACGCTGAAAATTGAATCGTTTTGCTGGCGCGATCAAACGTCGTGGTGGTCGCATTTTTGCCCAAACGTTTATCGATAAAGCTCGTTGGTGCCAGTCCAAACGCATCAATTTCCCCCTCACTTTTTGCCTCCAGCACCTTGCCTAATAAATCGGCTCGTGATTGACTGGTGACAGAGAAGCGGTTACCCGCCCAGCTCCAGCGCACAAGGCCTGTACCTTTGATGGATAAGCCGCTTTGTCTTGCTGTGATCTGGTAATGCAAATCTGCAGGTGGCGGCAGTTTAACTTTGTATGTCTTGCTTGCGGCGGGGTGAGTCGGTGCGGCTTGAGTTGTTGCGGCTAAAGTAATTGCCGGTAGTGCACAGATACAAGCCACAGTAAAACGCCTAACCTGGCTCGCTGTGCCAAAAATACTGGATACACTTAACATGCGATGCTTTCTCTTAAATCTTGATTAAAAATGCATCATTTTATCGATGCTAGCGACAAATCAAGATAATCACCATTGGCTTCGGTGTAACGTAACTTTACCGGATGCCACTGCCGCTCGGGCGCCAACCAAATATCGATACGCTTATCCTTAGTAGCACTATTTCCTTCGCGCACGAGATGCCACGCCCGTTCCTTGCCGGATTCGATATCAATGATTTCTTCACCTTGTATCGTGATTTGCCAGCGCTGTGCATCACGAACGCCCGCCACTAAAATATCAAGTGTCGCCCCAGTAAAGAACTGCTCATCTTTTGCACGACCAATTCCCGCCAGTTGCCACAATATGCTGGCGCGATCCTGCACGCCAGGCACCAGAGGCACGTCGCTGCTGCTGTTTGCAGAAAAAGAAATAGCTTGTGTAGCGCCGCGCTGAAAAAAGGTGCGCATTTCAGGGCGCCGTAGATTTTTTTCCCAATACAGCGTTGGCGCCAGGCCTGCGTCATCCAAACCCCCTTCGCTACGAAACGACGACAGGGCAAATCCAAATTTGTTGATCGCACCGCCGATTACATATCCGGTCTTGTCTGCCTGCCAGTCAATAACACTGCTTCCAACCGTTATGCTGCCTTTGGTTGAATAACGCACTTCGTACGACAGGATTGCAGAGGGTGGTAAATCAATACGGTATTGCGTGGGAGAGGGCGGGGCGGAGCTGATTTCTTGCTCGACGACTGTCGGTGGTTTGACCAGGCCACCCGCCGCTGTAGGGGGTAACACATCGTTTTCAGGAACCACATCGCTTTGCGCAAGGTGGTCGTTACTGATCTGAGAATCAACATCTGGCAGCTGTGGCGGCATGATAGTTGGCGGCGCTGCTTTTACCACCCGACGTTTTTTTAGGCTTGGCAGTGGTTTTTCCAGCGTACCTTCTCGCACCTGCTGGCTTTCAGCCTGGGGTGGCGATTCTAAAACAGCGCTTGGAATAGTCGGCACAAGAGCAGTCATCACCGGCACAGCATTGGTCACAGCGCCGGGTTTTCCGAAATGCCCAGTTGCGGCCTGTAGCACCAGCAGATGTAGCAGGCAGGACAACGCCAACACCAGTAGCGAACGTAGCGCTAGTCGAGTTTTTTGAATCATGCGTGAACGGGATCGAGCATTCGTCGGCATCATGGCGCCAGTGTAGCGTTCAAATCAGCGATGTCGTGCACTTCTGTCATCGACTTCGTTATCTGCTACGCTCTACTCATGTATTCACTGGAGAGAACCATGAGTAATTCATCCATGCCAAACCTTCCAGGGTTTGGTGCGATTGCGGAGAGCATGGAGCTGGGACGCAAGCTTTGGGGTAGCACCGGCTGGGCAGCGACGGGTGCCCCAGGAATAACCACACCAATGCTCTCGCCAGAAGAAATCGATAAGCAAATTGCCGATTTAAAGGCAGTCGAAGCCTGGCTCACATTGAACATGAATATGTTGAGAGGGACGATACAGGCGCTTGAGGTACAAAGCGCAACCATTTCGGCCTTGAAATCGATGGGCGAAGCGTTCAAGAATGCCACAGTGCCCGTTGCTGCCGCCTCACCGGCGACAGGTTTTTCGTTTCCATTTGCTGCGCCGGCTCAAGAGAGCTCGACCAATCCATCAGTTGAGGGCAACATTGCGGCATCAATGACAGATCCAACGGCTTGGTGGAATATGCTGCAAAGCCAGTTTAAACAGGCGATGAATGCGGCAGCGGTCACGACTCCACACGCGCCTGCCGATGCCAGCACACAATCGCCCTTAGCAGCCGAGCCATTAAAACCACATGATGATGCGTCAAGCAGCAATGTGCATGCAACGTCGCCTGCTGCACCCGCATCCCAAGCGGTTGGCAAGGCAGATCGGTCGATTGCAAAAGGCGCGCCTGATACAGACCAACGCCCAACTTCGGCAGCGGAGAATCTGAACGCAACATCCACATCCTCACCGTCGGCCAATAGCAAGCGTATTGCAAAAGACATAGCAAAACCGCCCTCACCTTAATTATATTGAATGGAAGTTATCGGTAATCATGAAATCAGGCATGTTGTATCCAGAATTATTTAAGTCGCTTGAGCAAGTGCGTTGGAATATGGAAACTGATATTCCTTGGGCCTCTTTTGAACCCGCGCTTTTGACTGACGAACAAGCGCAAACTATTCGCATGAATGCGATCACGGAATGGTCGGCCTTGCCTGCTACTGAGATGTTTTTACGGGACAACAAAGGTGATAGCGATTTCTCAGCTTTTATGTCGGTCTGGTTTTTTGAGGAACAAAAACACTCGCTGGTATTGATGGAATATCTACGACGGTTTCGTCCAGAGATGGTGCCTACCGAAGAAGAATTGCACAACGTCAGATTTGAATTCGATCCAGCGCCACCGCTGGAGACGCTGATGATGCATTTTTGCGGCGAGATCCGCTTGAATCATTGGTACCGGTGTGCATCGGAGTGGCATACCGAGCCTGTGATCAAAGAAATATACAAAATCATCAGTCAAGACGAGGCGCGTCACGGCGGCGCCTACCTGCGATATATGAAAAAAGCATTGACCGAAGTGGGTGACAACGCCCGTGCAGCGTTTTCAAAGATCGGTGTGTTGATGGCTTCAGCACGTCGCACAGAAAAGCCACTTCACCCAACTAATTTGCATGTGAACCAGGCGTTGTTTCCAAACGATACGGTTCAGTCACGCTTGCCGGATCCAGACTGGCTCGAAGCGTGGCTTGACGGCCAGATAAAATTCGATGGCGAATGGGAAAAGAAAGTAGTCGATCGCATTCTTCACAACATGTCCTTGCTGTTTGATCGCAGCTTTGCCACAGTCCAAGAGCTAAATCGTTTCCGCAAAGAAGTGGTGGCAAGATTGGCAGCCCTGCCGGCCTGATATGCCAACATTCGAAAGCAAAATCTGCCCACATAGTGAGCTGGTTGCCCGAGTTGCAAAGCTGCCCGTGCCGGTGGTGATGACCAACGGTGTTTTTGATATCCTGCATCGTGGTCATGTCACCTATCTCGCTGCCGCCGCAGAGCTTGGTGCCTCGCTGGTAGTGGCAGTCAATAGTGATGATTCAGTGCGACGCCTAGGTAAAGGACTTGATCGGCCTCTAAATGGTTGCCAGGATCGCATGGCGATACTAGCAGCACTTGAATCGGTTTCCCTTGTTGTCGTATTTGAGCAAGATACTGCTTTTGAAATAGTCGACCTGGTGCGGCCACAAATTTATGTCAAGGGCGGAGACTACGACATGCAGCAGATTCCTGAAGGGCGTCTGGCGCTGTCTTACGGCGCGCAAGCGGTTGCCATTAATTTTGAGCATGACCGCTCTACATCAAAGTTGCTGGAAAAAGTGCGTAGCTTGGGTAGCTAAAATATTTCAGTTTCCTGCCGCAATAAATGTGTGCTAATGCTGGTGTGCGCCTGAATTTGACTCTGCGCCAGAGGCTTTCTCGGCCGCGCTGCGTTCGACATTTATTACAACCTCTAATGCGCCAGCATGTTCAAAAGTGAGCACGAGTGGCACTCTGTCGCCGCTCACTAGCGGATGTTTTATACCGGTCATCATCACGTGATATGCATTACCTCGCGTCATCGCTATTTTCGCCGATGGTTGAATGGATAAAGAATCGATTTCCCGCATTTTCATGATTGAACCACTCGTCGTCATGTGGTGAATCATCACGTTCTCGGCAATTGGCGAGGCAAGTTTTATCAGGCGGTCTGCCTTCGTGCCCATGTTTTCAATCGTTAGATGTACTACGGCACTAGCTTGTCCGGGCAAGCTTGCCGGCGCAGCCGGGTGGTCTATTGTGATCGAGCCGAGCTTAAACGAATGCGCAGCAGCCGGTGAACCAAAGCTCAACATTAATGCAAAGGCCGCTAGCAAACAGGAGCGTTGGGAAAATCGCATGATCTCACTTTCAATAAATTATTAAATGCCGCCGGTAAAATTATTTTGACGCCATGCTTCGTAGACCACCACGGCAACCGCATTTGAGAGGTTCAAGCTGCGGTTTTCTGGTCGCATCGGCAGCCGGATGCGTTGATTGATTGGAAAGCTTTCGCGTATCGCATCTGGCAAGCCTTTCGTTTCGGCGCCAAACACGAACACATCGCCGGGTGCAAACGCAATTGCCGCAAATGCGGTAGAGCCTCGTGTGGTCATGGCAAACATTCGCGTGGTCTTCGGCGCATGCGCTGCCAGAAAAGCTGCCCAGCTTGCGTGCACCTGCATGGTCGCATAATCATGATAATCCAGTCCGGCACGTCGCATCTTTGCATCATCCAAAGGAAACCCAAGAGGTTCAACCAGATGGAGTTGGGCACCGGTGTTGGCACACAGCCGAATAATGTTGCCAGTATTAGGCGGAATTTCCGGTTCAACCAATACAACATGAAACAAGATAACTCCTTTACGAAAAAAGATTCAAACACGCAAAAAAATTTAAACCGTACGGGCAAAAACCAGATTGGTCACGCGCGCTGCACCGAAAAATTTTAGCGTCGCTGCGATTTCATTGAGTGTTTCCCCAGTTGTCATGACGTCGTCTACAACGCCTATATGTGCACCCCGCACGCAAGCAATTGTTTGCGGCAACAAGGTAAATGCGCCGACAAGATTACGTTGCCGCTCGGATGACGATAAAAGGGATTGGGCTACAGTATCCCGCACTCGTGCCAGCATTCGCGGCACTAGCGGTACCCCCAGCGCAAGGGCAAGCGGCTTTGCAATTTCAAGCGACTGATTAAACCCCCGTTCCTGTAGACGCTTGCGGCCCAAGGGCACAACAGTCAGGCACCCCGGCAAAGGCATGTCGGCAGCGGCGTTGTGTAGCAATGCCTCAATGATTCGGTCGGCAAAAAGTGGAGCCAGAGCAATCGCCCCAGCAAATTTTAGCTTCAACACAAGCTGATCGACAGGTGCCGCATAATCACATGCAACAATTGTTGCGTCAAATGCAGGAGGACGGTGCAGACATGTACGGCAAATGGATGTTGTCTTTTCGTTAGTCGGTAGAACGGACATTTGAGACATTGGCAGTGCACAGCATCGGCAACGCAGGCCGATTTCTCCAAAAAACTGTGTGCGGCAACCGGGACAGATCGTGTGGGCGCCGGTTGTGCCACACAACACGCAAATGCCGGGTATTAGCGCATTCAATTTCGTCAACACAAGTCGAAGCTGTAGTAACAGATTCTGTGGCAATCCTAAAAAAAACTGTGAGTAGCCGCGTGGAGTGAAAGAAGGGCGCATGAAGCGGAGAAATCGTTGAGCATGTAGACTTCTTAATTATCTCACCACCAATAAAAACTATTGATTGCGGCTTCGCCGTTTGCCCGATGACCACTGATTTTTCTGCTCATGCGCCGATGAGCGCGCCGATTGACATGGTGCGTGTACGCCGCCTTTTTGCCGACCCTGAGCGGGTGGCAGAATCTGCCTTTCTACGTCGAGAAATTAGTGTGCGGATGCAGGAACGCCTGGCTCTGGTGCGGTTATCTCCACGCGGCGTGCTGGATGCCGGCTGCGGTGACGGTGCCGACTTGCCGCTATTGCAAAAAATTTATGCAGGGTCGCAGGTCATCGGCATCGATGCTGCGCATGCCATGTTAAAAGCTGCCCAAGCGCATCAGCACGTAGCATTTTCAGCGATGAATCGCTTGCTCTCCCACTGGTTGCCTGCCCAGCTGGCTCCGCGCGGGCTTGGTGCAAAGCTTGTCTGTGCCGATTTCGCGCAACTGCCATTGGCTGCGAGTGTTGTCGATCTAGTATGGTCTAACCTGGCGCTGCACTGGCACCCACAGCCGGACCGTATTTTTGCCGAGTGGCATAGAGTCTTACGGGCGGACGGCCTATTGATGTTTTCCTGTTTTGGGCCTGATACATTTAAACAGTTGCGTGCCGCGTTTGCAAACATTGAGGGAGAAAGCCTTTCGCCACGCATTTTGCCATTTGTGGATATGCATGACTTAGGTGACATGCTGGTTGGAGCAGGGTTTTCGACGCCGGTGATGGATATGGAAGTGTTAACCGTTACCTACGAATCAGCCGAGCGTTTGCTTAAGGATCTGCAGGCTTGGGGCGGGAACCCTTTGGCGAATCGACCGCGTGGCCTTTACGGCCGCAGTGCCTGGAAGCGGCTGCGAACTTATCTTGAGGCGTTGCGTGATACGAACGGCCGCATTCCACTGACATTTGAAGTCATTTATGGCCATGCATTTCGGCCAGTATCGCGTGCGACTGCAAATGGGGAAGCAATCATTCGCTTCGAGCCACGCCGCCGATAGACTAAAGCCAGGTATTACACGGTAGCATCGCGGTTGATGTCAATATTAGATTTGAACTATAATCACAGGGTTTTGCATAACGTCGGCGTTGTCCGAATGTTCAGCGAAAAAGGATGGATATGACGGTGCAGCGAGAGTGGGTATTGAAGCGTAATTGCTCGATTTCACCCCGCCAAATGTTGATGGCATATGGCGCGCTGTGCGGCGTGTCGCTGACAGTCTCCCTCTTTTTTGCCTGGCACGGCGCGTGGTACGTACTGTATTTTGCTCTGGCGGAGCTGTTCGCAGTCGGCATGGCTTTCTTGCTGCATGGGCGCCATGCGACGGACGTCGAGCGCATCACGATCGGCGACGATTTTCTTTTAATCGAGTTGGTTCGAGCAGAACAAGCGAGGCATATTTGGCTAAATCCGCGGTCCACTAAAGTCCAGGCGCCTACTGCTTACCACCGTCTGATTAGCCTGGAAGAGCACGGCACACGAGTAGAAATTGGTCGCTTCCTGCCTTCTCCGAAGCGTCATCAGCTCGCTCAGGAGTTGCGCGGTGCACTGGCTGGCTAGACAACTTGGCATCAAAGAATTTTTAATTAGGATATTGAAAAATCATGAAATTTGTACAGCGAATTCAATCGTCGGTACTGGGTGCGTCAGTGCTGGCCGCCTGCATGCCGGTGTGGGCAGTAACCGACAGCGTAGGTGGGCCGGCGGTTCGTCAGTTAAATATGCAAACGCCGGTAACGCCAATTGCCGCACAAATCTATTCGCTGCACACATTGCTACTGGTGATTTGCCTGGTAATTTTTGTTGCTGTGTTCGGTGTGATGTTTTATTCGATCTTGAAGCACCGCAAATCTCTGGGCCATAAGCCGGCCACTTTCCATGAGAGCACGACGGTTGAGATAGCTTGGACGGTCGTACCGTTTTTGATTGTGATCGGTATGGCGTTGCCGGCTACCAAGACCGTGGTTGCCATGAAAGACACTTCCAATGCCGACCTGACCATCAAGGCTACTGGCATGCAGTGGAAGTGGGGCTACGATTATTTGAAAGGCGAGGGCGAAGGCATTTCGTTCCTTTCTAATCTGGCAACGCCGCGCGAGCAGGTAACGGATTCCGCACTGCCGAAAAACAATGAATATTTGTTGGAAGTCGACAATGAAGTAGTAGTGCCTGTTAATAAAAAGGTACGTATCGTTACAACTGCCAACGATGTCATCCACGCTTGGGCGATTCCTGCCTTTGGCGTGAAGCAAGATGCCATTCCAGGTTTCGTGCGCGACACCTGGTTTACAGCCGAAAAAATCGGGCGCTACCGTGGCCAATGTTCTGAGCTTTGCGGCAAAGAGCATGCGTTTATGCCGATTGTTGTTAATGTAGTGAGCAGCGAGGATTACACCAAATGGGTAGATGGCAAGAAAAAAGAAATGGCTTCCAAGGCGGATGATCCAAGCAAAGTTTGGACTGTGGATGAATTGAAGCAGCGCGGAGAGAAAATTTACACGGCCAATTGCATTGCTTGCCACCAAGCTAGTGGCAAGGGTGTTCCTGGCGCATTTCCTGCGCTTGATGGTAGCGCCTTGGTCAATGGTCCTAAGCCACCTAATATTGATATTTTGTTGAATGGCAAAAACGCGATGCCGGCTTGGAAAGGCGTGTTGTCCGATACTGAAATTGCTGCCGTTATCACATACACCCGTAACAGCTGGTCGAACAAGGCTGCAGAAAACATTATCCAACCGGCTGAAGTCTTGGCTGCGCGTAAATAAGCATATCAAATTTAGGAGATTGAGATGAGTACAACTGCAGTCAATCACGGGCACGATGGGCACGGCCACATTGACGAGTCCCATAACCACCACCCACACGGCTGGCGGCGTTGGTTGTTAGCAACCAACCACAAGGATATTGGCACGCTATACCTGTGGTTTTCTTTCATCATGCTGCTTACCGGGGGTGTGCTGGCGTTGCTGATCCGGGCTGAGTTATTCCAGCCGGGCTTGCAGTTGTTACGGCCTGAGCAATTTAATCAGCTCACCACGATGCATGGCTTGATCATGGTCTTTGGCGCGATCATGCCGGCATTCGTTGGTTTTGCCAATTGGATGATTCCATTGCAGATCGGCGCTTCCGACATGGCGTTTGCCCGCATGAATAATTTTTCATTCTGGTTATTGCCGCCCGCTGCCATTTTGTTGATGTCGTCGTTTCTGGTGCCTGGCGGCGCGCCGGCAGGTGGTTGGACAATGTATCCACCGCTGTCGACCCAGATGGGCATGGGTATGGATCTGGCCATTTTCGCGATGCATATCATGGGCGCCTCGTCGATCATGGGTTCGATCAATATTGTCACCACTATCCTGAACATGCGTGCGCCCGGTATGACATTGATGAAGATGCCAATGTTCTGCTGGACCTGGCTAATTACTGCTTATCTGCTGATCGCAGTGATGCCAGTCTTGGCAGGCGCGATCACCATGACGCTTACTGACCGTCATTTCGGCACGTCGTTTTTTAATGCGGCAGGTGGCGGTGATCCGGTAATGTATCAGCATATTTTCTGGTTCTTCGGTCACCCGGAGGTCTACATCATGATCTTGCCCGCCTTTGGCATTGTCTCCCATATCATTCCTGCATTTGCGCGCAAACCTTTGTTTGGCTATGCATCGATGGTTTATGCGACGGCTTCGATTGCGATCTTGTCATTCATTGTTTGGGCGCATCACATGTTCACAACCGGCATGCCGGTTACCGGGCAGTTGTTTTTCATGTACGCCACGATGTTGATTGCCGTGCCAACTGGGGTGAAAGTATTTAACTGGATTGCCACCATGTGGCGTGGTTCGATGACATTTGAGACACCGATGCTATTTGCTATCGGATTTATCTTCGTTTTTACCATGGGTGGTTTTACCGGCCTGATTCTGGCGGTTACGCCAATTGATATTGAAGTACACGACACTTACTATGTTGTTGCCCACTTCCACTACGTGCTGGTTGCTGGTTCATTGTTTGCGATGTTCGCCGGCTTTTATTACTGGGCACCAAAATGGACTGGCTACATGTACAGCGAAGCACGCGGCAAGTTCCATTTCTGGGCATCGCTGATTACATTTAACGTCACTTTTTTCCCAATGCACTTTCTCGGGCTTGCTGGTATGCCACGGCGTTACGCCGACTACGCGACGCAATTTACCGATTTCAATGTTGTTGCGTCCATTGGTGCATTCGGGTTCGGCTTAAGCCAGGTGTATTTCTTATTTGCTGTGGTCATTCCATCGATTCGGGGCGGCGAGAAAGCAGCGGCCAAGCCATGGGAAGGCGCTGAAGGTTTGGAGTGGACTGTGCCGAGCCCTGCCCCATTCCACACGTTTGAAGTGCCGCCAACAGTGAAATAATAATAATGACTCAGCCCAAAAAGCCGAATAACCTGAGAACTGCGTTGATCGTAGGAGCATTTGCCCTGCTGTCTTTCATCGCTGTTATTGTGCGACAGCTGTTGGCTTAAAATGACAACGACTTTTACTCAACGCCTTAACGGTCGCATGCTTGGCAAGTTGATTATTATTGCCATCATGATGTTCGGCTTTGGCTATGCATTGGTACCGCTTTATAAGAAGATTTGTGAGATCACAGGTATCAATGTGCTGAGTTCGAAAGATGGGCTGGTCGAGGGAATCGGTAATACCCAGGTTGACAAAAGCCGCTTAATTACGGTGGAATTTGATGCAAATTCCCACGGGCCATGGCGCTTTCGTCCAACTACAGCCAGCGTGACGGTGCATCCGGGCGAGATGACGCAAGTCGTCTATGAAGTGGTGAATGTCCAAAGCCGGGCAGTCAATGCGCAAGCTATCCCTAGTTACGCACCGCAGCAGGCAGCAGGTTATTTCAAGAAAGTTGAATGTTTTTGTTTCAAGCAACAGACGCTGCAGCCAAACGAAGCCAAACAAATGCCAGTGATGTTCTTCATTGATCCGAAATTGCCGCGTGACGTAAAAACTATTACTCTGTCATACACGTTTTTTGAAATCGCCACGCCTGGTAAGAAGGTGTGATGAGTTCCTTGAAGCGGGGCTGCACACTTCCGGGCATGGATGGCGCCAATGGATGATCCGCATGACTCGGAAGGTACGGAAGGCATCCCTCCGGTAATTCGGCGCAAGGCCTCGTTTATGGCTACGATGAAAGCAGTGTTCTGGTCGTTTTTTGGGGTGCGCAAGAAGAGCGACTATGAGCAGGATGCGGCTGAACTCAACCCCATCCACGTGCTCATTGGCGGTGTGATCGGCGCGATGCTTTTTGTTGGTTTTTTAGTGATGATTGTAAAAATCGTCGTGTCGGCCTAGAAGTGGTTTAAAGGCCGGCATTATTTTGAAATTGGTATCAGGAGATTGACATGAGTACGCCGCACGCAAACGCCCCCCACTATTTTGTGCCGGGCCCCTCGCAATGGCCGATGCTGGCCGGCGTTTCTTTGCTGGTGATGATGGCCGGCGCTGCCGCATGGGTCAACAGCATCTCGTGGGGCATGTATGTCAACCTGATCGGTCTGTTTGGCTTTCTAATTGTTTTGTATTATTGGTTCGGCGACGCAATCGCTGAATCTGAAAAAGGGTTGTACAACAGCCGTATCGATGTGTCATACCGCTGGAGCATGGGGTGGTTCATCTTTTCGGAAGTGATGTTTTTTGCCGGGTTTTTCGGCGCCTTGTTTTACGCACGCAGCATCACCATGCCATGGCTGGGCGATCTTGATCACAAGCTGCTTTGGCCTGATTTCGGCGCAGTGTGGGGCTCAGGCGGGCCAGGTGGAATTGTTGAGCCGTTCCGGACAATGGGGCCATTTCCAATCCCCACGATTAACACCGCTATCCTTCTGACCTCAGGTGTGACGCTAACTATTTCCCACCACGCCCTACGTGCTGGGCAACGCGGTAAAACTGCATTCTGGCTTGCGGCAACGGTGCTATTGGGCGCTGTATTTATGGGTTTCCAGGTGTACGAGTACATGCACGCATACTCGGACTTAAACCTGCGACTTGATTCCGGCATCTACGGCTCTACATTTTTTATGTTGACAGGCTTTCACGGCTTCCATGTGAGCCTGGGTGCAATCATGTTGGCCGTGGTGCTCTATCGATTAATGAAGGGACATTTCACACCGGAGCAGCATTTCGCTTTCGAAGGCGCAGCTTGGTATTGGCATTTTGTCGACGTCGTATGGCTCGGCCTGTACGTCGTGGTGTATTGGCTTTAATCGCCTAGCGGCATAACAAAAGAGCCGCACTGCTGTGCGGCTTTTTTTATTAACGAATGCCTGTTGGTGTAATCCAGCCCATCTGGTGTGCCGTGAGCAGCAGGATAAATAGCAGAATGGAAAAGCCAACCCGGAAAGCCAGTGCCTGAACGGTGCGATTGCTTCGGCCTTTATCTTTCATCAAATATACGAAGGCCGATACAAGACTGCCAATGATCAACAAAAAAGCAAGAGCAACCAGTATTTTCATGAGTGCGGCAACAGAAAAAATGAAAAGGCCTGAGCTGTCATTGAAATGATGCGCCCAGTTCGACCTACTTAACGACAGGACATTGTAATGCGATTCGCTTCCGGCCTTCAGTTCCACTTTCGCCTGGTGCCATTCATCGCCACAATATTGGTCATGGCGCTTGGGATCGCATTAGGTCAGTGGCAATTGCAGCGTGCCGACGCGAAACGAACGATCGCAGTAAAATTGACACAACGCGCTTCCGAGCCGCTGATCGATATTGAAAAAGTCGCCGCGACTATGGAAGCACTGGAATATAAAAAGGTGCGGCTGACCGGAGAATTTTTAAGGCACTGGCCGTTGTATCTGGATAACCGACCCCACTTGGGGCGCGCAGGGTTTTATGTGATGATGCCGTTTCAAGCTGTCGGCAGCGGCCGGGTCATTTTGATACAGCGTGGATGGGTGCCAAGGAATGCGCAAGATCGTACCCGCTTGCCGGCATTGTTCACACCGTCGGGAATAATTGTCGTGGAAGGGCAGGTACGCAGAGCGCCGGGCAATGTAATGCAGATTGGCCCACCAGTGCTGCCACGCCCAGGGGCAATCTTGCAGAATCTGGATCTGGCTGAGTTGTCGCAAGCTAGCGGGTTGGCAATGCAGCCGTACATGGTGCAGCAAACCAGTGTTACTGAAGATGGTTTGTCGAGAGAGTGGCCACTACCATCCAATGGCATCGACCGCCATCTGGGTTATGCCTTTCAGTGGTATGCGCTAACGTTCATGGCCGGAATTTTTTTTGTGGTGACAGGGTTTAAACGTGCAAAATCATCAGTCGAATAAGAACCGGGTCAAAGGCCGGTGGAAAATGTTGGCGGTGTTGGCAGTATGCGCCTCGCCTTTAATCGCGTCATACCTTGCCTACTATGTGATCAAGCCGGAAGGCCGCACGAATTATGGAGAGATTCTTGATCCTCGTCGCCATCCAATACCGCAATTAAAAAGTACTACTTTGGACGGCACCCCAACCGAGCTGACAGCCTATAAAGGTAAGTGGATCATGTTGCATGTTGGCGCCTCGGACTGCAACGCAGTCTGCAAAAACAAACTATATGAAATGCGGCAGTTGCGGCTGGCTCAGGGAAAGGCAATGTCCCGCATAGAAAGAGTATGGTTGATTGCCGATATGCAACCACTCGACACCACGTTAATCCGCGAATACGACGGCACTCATATGCTGCGCGCCCCGCCCGGCAACCTGGAAAAATGGCTGCCGGTCGAGGCTGGTACCGCGATTACAGATCATCTCTACATAATCGATCCGTTGGGTAATTTAATGATGCGCTTTCCCAAACAGGCTGATCCCAACAAGATCAAGAAGGATCTTGGCAAACTGTTGCGCGCTTCAGGTATCGGATAGCCCTGCATGTCACTCGGCCTGATCGTGCAACTTGGAATCCTCGCAGCTATCGCGGCAATACTGCCTTTGTCGACGGTATGGGCTGCTGCGCGCAAAGAGCGCTACCGCAAATTGGTTGCCGTCACGCTTTTTCTGACATTTGACCTGATTGTCTTTGGCGCATTCACCCGCTTGACGGATTCGGGCCTCGGTTGCCCGGACTGGCCAGGATGCTATGGGCAAGCCAACCCTTTCCAGGCCCATAATGAAATAATGGCGGCCCAGTTAGCAATGCCGACCGGGCCGGTAACGGTTGTCAAGGCATGGATAGAAATGATCCATCGCTACCTGGCAATGGCAGTTGGCGTACTCATCATATCGTTGATGGTGTTGGCATGGCGGCAATGGTGGCAACAACGCCCAAGTCACCGTCAGGCTACCGGCGCCAAAAAACCGTGGTTCACCGTACTGCTTTTTGGCTTCGTCTGCCTGCAAGGTGCATTCGGCGCCTGGACAGTCACCTTGAAATTACAACCGATCATCGTCACGATTCATCTGGTGCTTGGCATGGGGCTACTTGCCATGCTCGGGTGGCTCTACGCGCAGCAGGGTCTGCATCCTGTATCTTCCGATCCACGGATAGCCAGCCTGCGCTGGCCTGCATTGTTGGGAGCCATCATATTGATGATGCAAATTGCACTGGGTGGATGGGTCAGCACGAATTATGCAACCCTCGCCTGCACCGACTTTCCGCTGTGCCAAGGCGTAATTGTGCCGACCATGGACTATGCACAAGGATTTTCCCTTTGGCGCAAGCTGGGCATGACGGCAAACGGTGACTACTTACCATTTGCGGCATTGACAGCGATTCACTGGACTCATCGCAATGCAGCTTTTTTGGTGGTTGCCGTGTTGGGATGGTGTGCCTGGCGTGCATTGAAGGTTCCAAGCCTTCAATGGATAGGCAAATGGCTGTTCGCTGGCCTGGTCGTGCAGTGCGCAACCGGTATCGCCACAATTTACTTTAAGTGGCCTCTGGCACTTGCGGTAGCCCACAACGCCGGCGCGGCAGCGCTTTTGCTGTTGATGGTCATGCTAAACTACAAAACGCTTGCAGCCAGCCGTGTCCGGGTGACACGCCCTAACCCTGCACCTGGCCCGGCTCTTTCCACCCCTTGAATCTGTGACTTCCCTGACCTCCGTCTCATTGCCTAACCGCATTGCCCAATACTGGGCGCTAACCAAGCCGCGGGTGACGCAGCTGGCCGTCTTTTGCGCGGTGATTGGAATGTTTCTGGCCACTCCGGATTTGCCCGACTGGCGCGTGGTGCTTGCTGCAACGGCAGGCATCTGGTTGCTCGCCGGTGCAGCGTTTGCCATCAATTGCTTGGTCGAGCGAGAGATTGATTCGCGCATGTCGCGCACTGCACGCAGGCCGATGGCCCAGGGCGAGATCACGGTGTTGCAAACATTGATTTTTTCCAGCGTGATTGGCGGCACCGGTATGTGGGTGCTATTTTATTACGTCAATCCCTTAACAATGTGGCTGACCTTTGCCACATTTTTAGGGTACGCCGTCATCTACACCGTGATTCTGAAGCCGGCAACACCACAGAATATTGTCATCGGCGGGTTGGCCGGCGCCATGCCACCGGCCCTGGGATGGGCAGCGATCGCCAACGATGTACCGATGCAGGCGTGGATACTAGTGCTCATCATCTTTGTCTGGACACCACCGCATTTTTGGGCGCTGGCGCTGTACCGGCGAGAAGACTATGCAAAATCTGGCTTGCCAATGCTGCCCATCACGCATGGCATGCAATTCACGCAATTCCATGTCTGGCTTTATACAATCGCTCTGACAGCCACAACCGTCATGCCATTCGCAATCGGCATGAGTGGCTTGCTCTACCTTGCAATCGTGGCAGTACTGGACATTATTTTCCTTTGGTATGCATGGCAGATCTACCGCCATTACACCGACCACATCGCCCGCAAAACATTTGCCTATTCGATCATTTATCTGTCGTTGTTGTTCGCGGCACTATTGGTCGACCATTACTTAAAGTTTTGACCATGGTGCGATCTTTTCTCCTACATTTTTCAGCGTTTTGCCTTGTGCTGTGTCTGGTTGCTTGTGAAAAGAAACCGGTTTTCAGCAATACCGATCTGACGGGGCTTGGGTACGCAAAAGACTTCAAACTAACTGACCATACCGGTAAGGAGCGGTCTTTGAAAGACTTCAAGGGCAAGGTGGTACTGGTATTTTTCGGTTTCACGCAATGTCCGGATATTTGCCCCACAACGATGGCAGAAATGGCAAGCGTGATGCAACAACTCGGCCCACAGGCGGATCGCCTGCAGGTGATTTTCATCACACTCGACCCGGAGCGTGACACCCAGCAATTGCTCGCAAAATATGTGCCGGCGTTCGACGCCCGCTTTCTCGGACTATACGGCGATGCTGCCGCAACAGCGGCCGTCGCCAAGGAATTCAAGGTGTTTTACCAGAAGGTACCTGGCAAAAATCCTGCAAACTACACGATCGACCATACTTCCGGCAGTTATGCATACGATCCACAAGGACGTGTGCGTTTATATGTCAGGCACGGCCAGGCAATTGCGCCGATTGTTAGCGATATAAAATTATTGCTGGAGTGATTTAAAGCGCTAACGTTATTGGCGCACTGTCCTGACGTAAAAAGGCCCCAAAAACTGTTGATCATTTTTGGGGCTCATTGAACGCTAAATCACTGATAGCGTTGATGGAAATTCAAGAAAATGCCACAAGCGCGCCTTTCATTTTCTTTAACGCTACGGCTTCAATTTGCCGGATGCGCTCTGCAGATACGCCAAACTCATCAGCCAGTTCATGCAACGTTGCACCGGAGCCATCATCGTTTGCCAACCATCGGGCTTCGACAATACGGCGTGAACGCTCATCAAGCTTGCCGAGTGCCGATTCAAGGCCTTCACTTTGAAGCCGGTCATATTGCTGTGCTTCCAACACCTTGGTTGGCTCATTGCGATCCGACGAAAGATAGGCGATCGGTGAAAACCGGTCATCATCATCTTCACTAGATGATTCCATTGCAATATCGCGCCCGGATAAACGCGTTTCCATTTCAATGACTTCTTCACGTTTGACATTTAACGTTTTAGCCAGCGCGTCGACTTGAGTCGGTGTCATGGAATCGAGGCCGGTTTTGTGGCTGCGCAAATTAAAGAACAACTTACGCTGCGCCTTGGTCGTTGCTACCTTGACCAGCCGCCAGTTCTTAAGGATGTATTCATGCATCTCGGCCTTGATCCAATGCATGGCGTAGGACACCAACCGCACACCCTGGTCGGGATCGAACCGCTTGACTGCCTTCATCAGCCCAATATTGCCTTCCTGGATCAAATCGGCGTGTGGTAAGCCGTATCCCAGGTAGCCCCTTGCTATGGATACCACCAGTCGCAGATGTGACAGCACCAAAGATTGGGCGGCATTGATGTCGCTCGTGTCACGTAATTTGCGTGCGAACGACATTTCTTCGTCGCGCGTCAGCATCGGCAGGCGGTTGACTGCCGAAATATACGCGTCGATATTACCCAGATTGCCCGAAAATCCCAATGACAAGGCAGTATTTGCCGGAATCAATGCGGATTGCTCAGATGAAACGCTCATGCCTTTTTTGCCTTCCAAAATGCGTGCAACAACGATCGGAAAATTTCACAGTGCGGACAGGCGTTATATTAGCACTCTAGGTAAGTGAGTGCTAATTGCGATATTTAACGACCGTCATAGTATTGTCGCTATCTCTCAAGCCGTATATGCCATGGCACACATTCCTTCTTAACAGGCTGCTGCGACGCATTACTGCGCTGTATCGCAGCATTGATTTCACCATGGCGCTACTTGGTAGTGAATATTCACTACCACAGCGGTTATAATATTTCCTTGCCCGCATCTGTTGCATCGCCACCAAGGTGCTTCTCTCAGGTCGGCGGTTCCCAAATCGATTGCCCTCGCTAACATGTCAAAACTCCCGGCGCCCGGCGCTCTTGAAGTCAAGATTGCTACCGTGGTAGCCGTTGCTGCCACATTGCACGATACCGACTTAAATGTAATTGATGCAGCACTGAGCCACATGACTTCAGGTGATAGCGGCTTTTTTGACGGTGAGTTCGCCGTGCTAGATGTCGGTTCGATTACGGCCATGCCTGCGGCTTCGGTAATTAATTGGGCGGCGGTTGTCGAGCTGTTTCGCCATCACGGTTTGAATCCGGTAGCGGTGCGCAATGCCACGTCTAGTATGGAGGGGGCAATCCTTGCGCAAGGGTTAAGCATTGACACCAGCATTGCGAGGCCCCGGGCTGAGGTTGCTGTCGAGGCGCCACCGCCTGTTGCGGCTGCCGTGCCGACAGTGGGCAACAATGTAGGGGTACCCATGATCGTGGATATGCCGGTGCGCGCGGGTCAGCGTATTTATGCTCGCAACACCGATCTCATCGTCACGGCTGCCGTCAATAACGGTGCTGAGCTGATTGCCGATGGCAGTATTCATGTCTATGCACCGATGCGTGGGCGTGCACTGGCGGGTGCCAGCGGCAATGTCGATGCCCGTATTTTTGCATTGAGTATGGAAGCTGAGCTGGTTTCGATTGCCGGCGTCTACCGGACCTTCGACGATGGCTATCCCGAGGGCGTCGGGCAGCAGCCCGTCCAAATTCGCCTCGCGGGCGACCGTCTTGATATTGTCGGTCTGCAGGCAGCAACGAAGTCCTGAATTTTCCAATAACAGGTTTCCACTTTCACAGGAGTTTTTTGTGGCAAAAATCATCGTGGTAACGTCTGGCAAGGGTGGCGTGGGCAAGACCACTTCAAGCGCCAGTTTTGCATCCGGTCTGGCCATGCGCGGGCACAAGACGGCAGTGCTCGATTTCGACGTCGGCCTGCGCAATCTTGATCTCATCATGGGATGCGAACGCCGGGTCGTCTACGATCTGATCAACGTCATCAATGGCGAAGCCACTCTCACGCAAGCGCTGATCAAAGACAAGCACTGCGACAACCTGTTTGTGCTGCCTGCTTCCCAGACCCGCGACAAAGATGCCTTGAGTGAAGAGGGCGTCGAGCGTGTGCTCAAAGACCTTGATGCCATGGGCTTCGAATATATTATCTGCGACTCGCCTGCCGGTATCGAACGCGGCGCCGTCATGGCACTGACCTTCGCCGATGAGGCGGTCATTGTGACCAATCCAGAAGTGTCATCGGTGCGGGATTCTGATCGCATTCTGGGCATCATCCAGGCAAAATCAAAGCGTGCCCAGGATGGTGGGGTGCCGGTCAAAGAGCATCTGCTCATCACCCGCTACTCACCCAAGCGGGTTGAGTTGGGCGAAATGCTGTCTTATACGGACGTGCAGGAAATACTGCGTATTCCACTGGTCGGGATTATTCCTGAGTCGGAAGCCGTGCTGCATGCTTCCAACCAGGGTAACCCTGCTATTCATGTGACGGGCAGTGAAGTGTCGGAAGCTTACAAGGATGTGGTGTCACGCTTTTTAGGTGAAGAAGTGCCGTTGCGCTTTGCCACCTACGAAAAGCCGAACCTGTTCAAGCGCATTTTTAAAGGAAGGTAAGATGGCGCTCCTCTCCTTTCTCTTCAACACCAAACCAAAAACTGCGACCGCTGCAAAAGAGCGTTTGCAGATCATTATTGCCCGAGAGCGGAATGGTCGATCCGGGCCTGATTTTCTGCCGGCGCTGCACAAGGAATTGATTGCGGTAATTTCCAAATATACGAATGTTAATCCTGACGACATCAAGATTTCACTCGACCGTCAAGGCAATCTGGAAGTGCTGGATGTCAATGTAATCCTGCCAGACGCGATTGCTGAAAAGCGTTAGCTGCCAACTGACCTGGCCAGGTGCCGGCGGATCGACAGCGCCGAGCCAGCCAGGCCAAGCAAGGCGCTTGCTGCCAGCAACAGTAATGACTGCTGCCAGCTCAAAGCCGTTAGATGAAATTGGGTGGAGTAAAGTTTGGCAAACTGGGCAATGGCCTGGTTTAATGGTTGCAATGCAAGCGCGACTGCGCCCAGAGCCAGGGCACCGGCTGTTGTTCCGAGCATGGCACCAAAATAATAAAACGGCCGATAAATAAAGCGGTCTGTAGCGCCGACCAGCCGCGCCACCCGGATTTCAGCATGCTGCGTCATCACCTGTAAGCGAATGGTGTTAAAGGCTACCACCACTACAACAAGCGCCAGCGTTGATGCCAGCAATGTGACGAGCAGACGCAGCACTTCGAGCATTGCCGCAAGCCGTTTTACCCAGGCGGAATCCACCTGCACTTGTTCTACACCCGGTACGGCGGAAAGCTGGGCGACTAAAGGATCCACACGTGCTGCCCCGGTTGGGGTATCTAATGCGTCCAGCGTAATGAGGTAGGCATCTGGAAGAGGGTTGATGCCGAGGGCTGCCACGGTATCGGCAATGCCGGTTTTTTGCTGCAACGCATCAAGTGCCACCTCACGGGTGACGAATGCAATGCGTCCGGCAGGTGCATATTGCTGGACAATCTTGGTCAATACCGGTGCTAGTAACAGGGCTTGCTCACGAGACGTCTCGGTGCGTAGAAAAACGCTGATGGAAGGCTCAACCGCTATGCGTCCACTAACAGATTGCAAATTGCTTGTCAGTGTCAGGCCGGCAAAAGGCAAAGCCAGTGCAACGGCAATCACCAACACATTCAAGCAGTAGCTGCCTTTAGCGCGTCGAATATGTTGTACGGCATCGGCAAAGGCTGCCATGTGGTGGCGTAACCAGGCGATCATGGTATGGCACCTTCCTCGGTGCCGGTAGGTGCAGGTATTGTATTTTTTTCTGCCAAGCTGCCATTTTCCAGCCGAATCACACGGGCCGCCTGCTCCAGGATCTGCTCGTCGTGCGTTGAAATCAGGCACGTCACACCAGCTGCATGAAATGCTTTCAAGGCGTCGATAACACGGGTGGCACTAACGCGGTCGAGGTTTGCGGTTGGTTCGTCGGCTAATATTATCTGTGGCCTATTAACGATTGCCCGGGCAATCGCCACACGTTGCTGTTCGCCACCGGAAAGGCTTTGCGGGAGCACGTTCGCGTGATCGAGCAAGCCTACTCTATCAAGGGCAGCGCGGGCGCGTTTTTCGGCATCGCCTCGCGTGGCGCCACATACTGAGAGCGGCAATATGACGTTGGCCAGTACGGTGCGGTCAGATAAAAGGCTTTGTTGTTGCAGGATCAAACCAAGGTTGCGGCGTAGATAAGGCAATCCCGCAGCGCTAAGCTTGCCAATATCGTGGCCATTGACCAGCACAGTGCCCGAAGTCGGCCGCTCGATAGCGGCGATCAGTTTCAATACGGTAGATTTTCCGGCACCTGACGGGCCTGCCAGGAAGATCAATTCCCCTTTGTCTATCGACAGGTTCAATCCCGACAAAGCAGTCACACCTGCACCGTAATGCTTGGCGACTTTGTGGAATGTAATCAGTGCCACGGCGGCGCGATCGGCTTAACCAAGCAAGGCATCGACAAACTCCTGTGCATCGAAAGGTTGCAGGTCTTCTATCTGTTCGCCCACCCCAATAAAATACACTGGTATTGGTCGTGATTTTGCAATTGCCGCCAGCACGCCGCCTTTCGCAGTGCCGTCAAGCTTGGTTACGACCAGGCCGGTCAGACCCAGCGCATCATCGAAGGCCTTGACCTGCGCCAGCGCATTCTGGCCCGTGTTGCCATCGATAATGAGCAACACTTCATGGGGCGCCGAAGCCATGCCTTTGGTAACCACGCGCTTAATTTTCTTTAACTCTTCCATCAAATGCAGTTGGGTCGGCAAGCGGCCCGCCGTGTCGATCATGACAACATCGGTACCACGTGCCTGTGCGGAATGCACGGCATCGAATGCCACGGCGGCAGGGTCGCCGGAAGCCTGGGCAATCACAGCGACATTGTTGCGCTCGCCCCAGATAGCCAATTGCTCGCGCGCTGCAGCACGAAAAGTATCGCCTGCAGCCAGCAGTACCGATTGATGATGCGCCTGCAAATGCTTTGCCAGTTTGCCGATGGTCGTGGTTTTGCCAGCACCATTAACACCCGCTACTATCATCACCAGCGGTAGATGGCGTCCGAGTATGAGGGGCTTTTGTAACGGCTCCAGCAGCTTCACAAATACTGCCCGCAGGGCGGTTTTTACCTGTGCAGCGTCAGTCAGTTTTTCTTCCTTGACCTTGCGACGCAGGTTGTCTAGCAGATACTGCGTTGCTTCCACGCCGGCGTCCGACATCAACAGCGCAGATTCAAGCTCTTCATACAGCGCATCGTCGATACGGGCGCCGACGAACAGCGTTGTTAAATTTGAAGAGGTTTTTGATAAACCGGTCTTTAGACGGGAAAGCCAATGCTGCTTTTTTTCTTCCGGGACCGGCGCTCGTACAACAACGCCATGATCGTCATCGATGTTGTTTGTCACAGCCGCGTTACCCTGCGAAACTTTGGGCATCTCCGGCGCGAATGATGGTGCAAGAGGCGGCAGTGGGGAAGGCACTTCAGCGACGACCGTCGGTGTCGCGGGCCGCGCCGAGAAGCGGCTCGGCAATGCCCTGGGCTGGGCATTATGCACGGGTTCATTGCCAGCGACACTGCCCGCCAAAGACTGGGCGGCCGGAGTTTCCGGTGGCGCAGCGGGCTGGTCTGGTTGCGCGGTATCCGGCGGGGCCGGCGTGTCTTTGGGTTTCTTCTTAAAAAAACTAAACATCGGCAATCTGGTGAAAAGCGGCATTCGCCGTACAATCTGCGCATTCTAACAGAGCCAATGTCGGCCAATACTGCCATGCCCCCCCATGTTCGCCGCAACCACAAGCCGTCGATGCACCAAGTTCGTATTATTGGCGGGCGCTGGAAACGCACCATATTGCCGGTGGTTACGGCAGAAGGCCTGCGGCCAACACCAGACCGGGTACGGGAAACGGTGTTCAACTGGCTCTGCCATCTGCTGGATAACGAATGGGGCCATGTGCGATGCCTGGATCTTTTTGCCGGTAGCGGAGCGTTGGGGTTCGAAGCAGCGAGTCGGGGTGCTGCCGCTGTGACAATGGTAGAGGCGCACACGCCTGCCGTACGCGAACTTGAAGCTGTGCGCGGGCGGTTGCAAGCGTCTGAAATTAAAATTTTACGGGGCGATGCGCCAACCGTTGCACGGAACATGATCGCCAATGGTGCAAAAGCTTGTTTTGACGTGATATTTTTGGATCCCCCTTATCATGAGGGATGGCTTGCAAAAATGTTGCCAATTTGTAATGAGCTGCTTGCCGAGCAAGGTTTGTTGTACGTGGAAACGGAAATGTCGCTGGCTGATCCAGTGCAGGGTGAGGAATCATTAGTTGTGCCGTCCCTGCCAGTGGGTTGGAAAATTGTACGTGCCGATCGGGCAGGGTTGGTGTTTTACCATTTGCTGCAATGCGATCAACCCTCAGGCCGTGAGGCATAATGCGCATTCTTTTATTGCTGGCAGGCGGAGGGGGCGACGATGGTTACAGGAATTTATCCCGGTACGTTCGATCCATTGACACGAGGTCACGAAGATCTGGTCCGGCGGGCATCCGGCCTGTTCGACAAACTGGTTGTGGGCGTGGCGGACAGCAAGAACAAAAAACCATTTTTTTCACTCGACGAACGCCTGACGATCGCCAATGAAGTTTTGGGACATTATCCGAACGTGCAGGTTGAGAGCTTTTCTGGGTTGCTAAAGGACTTTGTGCGCCGCCACAATGCGCGTGTCATTGTTCGGGGCCTGCGAGCCGTCTCGGATTTTGAATATGAATTTCAGATGGCAGGTATGAATCGTTATTTACTACCGGATGTTGAAACCTTGTTTTTGACGCCGTCGGATCAATATCAATTTATCTCAGGCACCATCGTTCGGGAAATTGCATTTCTTGGCGGCGACGTCTCAAAATTTGTGTTTCCGTCTGTGGAGGCATGGTTAAAAGAAAAAATTGCGGCATTGCCACCACAATAATTACCGACACCGAAAGATCTGACATGGCTTTGTTGATTACCGATGACTGTATCAACTGCGATGTGTGCGAGCCAGAATGCCCGAATGAAGCCATCTACATGGGCGCTGAAATTTATGAGATCGACCCAAACAAATGCACCGAATGCGTAGGCCATTACACTGAACCTCAGTGCCAACAGGTGTGCCCGGTTGCTTGCATTCCCTTTGACCCCGCCTGGCGCGAGACACCTGAACAATTATTAGCAAAATACGAGCGCTTGCAGAGGGCGGCAAGCGCTCCGCCGGCGGCCGGTGCACCGACACAAAATTAAGTCGTTTTAAAACGCCCCGATTACCCGGTTGCGCCCATCTTCCTTGGCCTGATATAGCGCCCCATCGGCATGGGAAATGAGGCGTTCGCCCATAGCCTCCAGAGACAATGCACGTTCAGGCGTGATAAGCGTGGCTACACCAATTGAAATCGTCACTGACAATGCACTTTGGTCGGCGAGTATGAATGGTGTGCCGGCTACGCTTGCCCGGATGCGTTCAGCAACCACCATCGCATCGGCTTTGGGTGCATTAATAAGCAACACAACAAATTCTTCGCCACCAAATCGCCCTAATGCATCGGAGAGCCGCAATTCTGCTTTGATACGTGCTGCAACTTCGCGCAGCACCAGGTCTCCACCATGGTGACCAGCGCGATCGTTGATTTTTTTAAAATGGTCAATATCGAGATACAGGCAGCTCAATGCATAGCCTTGCCGACGTGTACGATCAACCTCTTCCACCAGGCGCTGCTCGATATAACGACGGTTATTAACACCGGTTAAGCGGTCGGTCAGACCGATGTGCTTTAAACGCTCGGTATTGATCACGTTTTCCAGGCAAATGGCAATAATGGCGCCCATATGTTCGATGAAATCGGTTGCCATGTCGGCGGCAAAACGGGCAACATCCAGGCTTCCCAGGCATAGCACGCCGATAAGCTTGCGCTTGCGGTGCAGCGGCACGATGGCAATGCTGGCAGGGGTTAAAGCGTGTGCTGGAAAACACTGGTCATAATCGCCTGCGTGAAAACGGCCAAGCATGGGACTTTGGAGGCGGGTGTACAGCCACCCCAATTCCTGGCTTCTTTCCAGGAACACCAGATTCGGAAAACTGCTGAGGTCAATGCGCAGATCGTTCAAGATGCCCCGGATTTCATGCTCAGGATCGAACAATGTCAGCGTCACCACATCAAGCTCGGAAGACGTGCATAAGCTCTCGAAGATACGCTCGACCAAATCAAGAAACGTATCGGCGCCGATGAATTCCAGATCGAATTCCTGGTAGCGCTGCATAATTTCCTGGTTCGCACGAGCCTGGCCAAGTAAGAGCGTTAGCTGCTCGCGCAGTTGCTGATTTTCGCGGTGCACGGATATAGATGGTTGATCGCTCATTGGCACGACGACACGAAGCGGGTTAAGAGTAGGAGGTAGACTAAACACGAAACAAAGCTCAAACGTTAAATAAGAAATTCAAGACATCACCATCCTTGACCACATACTCTTTACCCTCCGCGCGCATCTTGCCGGCATCCTTTGCGCCAGCTTCACCTTTGTAGCGAATAAAATCGTCGTAGCCAATCGTTTGGGCACGGATAAAACCACGCTCAAAATCAGTATGAATGACACCTGCAGCTTGCGGCGCTGTATCGCCCTGGTGAATTGTCCAGGCCCGTACTTCTTTTACACCGGCAGTGAAATACGTTTGCAAACCAAGTAATGTATAGCCAGCACGAATGAGCCGATCCAGCCCTGGCTCTTCCATGCCCATGTCGGCCAGAAATTCTGCCTTGTCGGCGGCGTCGAGGTCTGCAATTTCTGATTCAATTGCGGCGCAAATCGCCACGACCGGCGCGTTCTGCGCTTTCGCATAAGCAGTCAGCTTATCGAGCAAAGGATTGTTGGTAAAGCCCGTATCAGCGACATTCCCGACATACATGGCCGGCTTTGCCGTAATTAGACAGAGCGGCTTCAACAGCGCCATGTCGTCTTCACTCAAACCCATCGCACGCACAGGTTGAGCATTGTCCAGATGCGGCATGATGCGCTCCAAGATCGCAACCAACTTTGCTGCGTCCTTGTCGCCGGAACGCGCTTTTTTGTTTTCTCGATGAATGGCTTTTTCCACTGCTGCCATATCGGCCAAGGCAAGCTCGGTTTGGATGACTTCGATATCGTCCAACGGGTCAATTTTTCCAGCGACATGAATAACATTGTCATCTTCGAAACAACGCACCACGTTGACGATAGCATCTGTTTCGCGAATGTGCGCTAGAAACTGATTGCCCAATCCTTCTCCTTTTGAAGCGCCTGCCACTAAGCCAGCAATATCCACAAATTCGACTGTAGTCGGCACAATTTTCTGGGGTATGACGATTGCTGACAGGGCATCAAGGCGTGGGTCGGGCACTTCGACCATGCCGACATTGGGTTCAATGGTACAAAACGGATAATTTTCTGCTGGGATGCCTGCCTTGGTCAGTGCATTGAAAAGAGTGGACTTGCCAACATTTGGCAAGCCGACGATGCCGCATTTCAAGCTCATGAAATTCCTCTAAAGCGAAAAGCGCTTAATGCCGGGCAACTGCAATGCATGCAGACCCGTACATAAAGGCTAGTTTAATGTTGTATGGGAAAACGAAGATTGTAACCCTCTACGCTGCTATCTCTAGCAAATGCAAAAAATCCGCAGCAAAGCGGACTTTTAAAGAGGCTGGCCGGAAAGCGCCTGATCCAGTACTAAGTTTGCGCTTAACGAGCGATGCTTGAATACGAGCAGTATTTAAGTAGGCCGACTATCGGGTCACCAAAGACACCGTTGCCGCATGCAATTGAACCGTTCGCAAGTGCGTAAGAAAAAATACCGTTGGTGCCATAACGAACTTGACGTGTACCTGGGATGTAGCAAGTGGCGTACTCCGGGCTGCACTGCGTCCAAGTTTCTTGTGCTGGCGCAGCGGTTTCACTTGAATATTGGCAGGACTTTATCGTGCCATATGCCGGATCACCAAAAACGCCATTGTTGCAGCCGATAAAACCAGTTGCCGTACGGGTTGCATAAGCATTGTTAGCGCCATAACGAACCTGGCGGGTGCCGCTGAAATTGCAGGTGCCATTCTCGGGAGCACAGGTAGTCCATGACGTAGTGCTAGCCATTGCAGCAGGGGCTGGAGCCAGTGCCGGTGCAGCTTGCGCAGTGGATTCATAGGCGCCAATATCAAGATTGCTATTGCCCGGACGTGCGCCGCCGTTGGCTGGGTGAAGATATTGCGCCGTTGGTGTGAGAGCAATGCCGCCAGCTGTTTGACCAGGCGCTGAGCCGCCGTTGACGAATGGCGCATTCAAGCCGGGTACCAGGTTGTATGCTCCGCGATCAACAAAAGATGGCATCAGGGAGCGGTAATTTGTTTTATCGATTGCGTTACCTTGCGTGCTGACAGTACCGGTGCCGGAAAAAATATTGTTCTGCAGCAAAATCGGCGTTGTTACGCTACCACCGACAAGTACAAACGTACCGCGTGAACTATCGTCGTTAAGAAAAGTATTATTGACCACGTATAAGTCCTGACCGGGGTTGCTCGCACTTTCGGCTCCAAATGCAAGCAGCGCAGGATTGGAATTGCCAGAATGCTGCTGGATCACGTTGCCGATCACAATAGCAGTACCGGCATTTGGAATATCAATTTCATAACTAGGTTGGCCATTGGACGTGGTGTTTGCCTGGCCTGCAGGCGTACTGGAAAACCGGTTGTAGGCAATCATGTTACGTAGGGCACGTGTTTTTAGATTGTGACCGACGTTAGCATCATGAGAATAGTTGTAGCGGAAGGTCAAGTTGCCGGCTTGGCCGATATAGACGTTGTGCGTGTAGCCATTGCCGATTCCATTAAAACCAAATTCAGAGGTTTCAATCAGGATGTTGCTGTTTGTATTGACGCCACTAAGAATACCGTTTTGATTATCATGAATGAAACTGTTGCGCAGCGTAAAATTAGTACCTTCCAGACGTAGCGCAGCACCATTTAGGTCAGGTACCTTTGCGCCATACATTTCAACGTTTTCGATTACCACATCATTGCCAATGACAACCCAAATACCCTTGCCCATAGCGCTACGGCCGCCTGCATCAATTTTCGGGCGGCCATTTACGCCGCGAATAGTCAGGTTATTTGCATAAATGCCGCATACATCACCAGAATAAGTGTTGCCGCCAGCAATCTCGACGATGTCGCCCGCAGCAGCACCGGAAATAGCACCACATGGCGTAGAAAATGTTTTGCCAGGGCCTACTGAGCGCACGGCAGCTACGGCATCTAATCCGACCAAAGCCAAGCTGAGGGTGGCCAAGGTGGTTAAAACACGGGCGCCGGGTGCGCTAGTAATAAAATGGAACATCGGATCTCCTGTCAATTGCCACGACTGAACATTGTTTTCTTTTGGCAATGTTTGCATAGAAAAACACCTGAAAGTTAATTTCTGTTAAGAAACGTTTTTCGTTGTGTTTTGGATGTCGTGAAAGCGCTACATTTTGAGTGAGGTAGCGTACACAGGCATACGAATAAATCAAACAAGTTGGCGTTAGTACCGCACTAAGTGTTTAATTATTATGAAATTGTTTAAATTTTTGCAAAAAAACAAGTCACAATTTAAATTGACATATCAAATAAAACATTGCCGAAAAATCTGCTGGCGTTAATGGCAGGCGTAGTCTCAAAGTCAATCAATTACTTTGCTGTATGTAATTGCAACATGGCAGCAGCGACTTCACCGGCACACACTAACGGCAGCACTGTTAAGGCGCGGTCAATTGATGCATCAATCAATGCTTGTTCGTCCTTGCGTGGACGATGCAGCACAAAATCGGCTACAGACTGTTGCAGGCCGAGTTCGCGTGGATGACCAATGCCGATGCGCAGGCGCCAATAATCCTGTGTGCCTAGCGCTGCAGTAATATCTTTTAAACCGTTGTGCCCACCTGACGAGCCGCCTTTTTTAAGCCTTGCTATGCCTGGCACTAGATCAAGCTCATCATGCACAACCAGTATTTCACCAGCAGTGATTTTGTAAAAATTTGCCAAAGTAGCAACTGAATAGCCCGAGCGGTTCATAAAGGTTTGCGGCTCTAATAACCACGTTTCGGCGTTGCCGATGGTCGTACGCGCAGCGAGAGCCTGATACCGGTTTTCTTGCGCTAAAACTGTGCCGCGGCCGTACGCGAGCCGATCAACCAGCCAAAACCCGGCATTGTGGCGAGTACCTGCATACTCTATTCCCGGATTTCCGAGCCCGACGATTAAACGAATTGCCATAACAGATCATTGTAAAAATTCAGTCGTTGCAGTTATGGCATCGCCGTTAAAAAGCCCGTCCGGGCAAATGACGCCGGGACGGGCGGTGGTCGCTTACCGGTTTTACCTGCGCGGCAGCATTGGCTTACTTCTTTTCTACAGGTGGTGTGGCAGCGGCGGCAGCAGCAGCAGCCGCTTCTGAAGCAGTCGCCTCGCCTTCGGCTTCGACCTTGCCATCCGGGATCGATGCTGTGGCAATTGTCGGGTTATCGTCTCCGCCCTGAATAATCACTGTTACGCCTGCTGGTAACTGCAGATCGGAGAGGTGGACCGAATTGCCAATTTCAAGCGTAGCCAGATCAACATCGATAAATTGCGGCAGATCGGCTGGCAAACAGGAAATTTCAAGATCCGTAGCAACGTGGCTAATAATGCCGGCCGAAAGTTTCACAGCTGGTGAGATGTCTTCATTGATAAAGTGCAGCGGCACTTTGACATGAATCTGCGATTTAGCATCTACGCGTTGAAAATCTGCATGCAATACCAGTTGTTTATACGCGTGCATCTGAAAATCACGCAGCAAGACTTGCTCGGCTTTGCCATCGACTTCCAGATCAAGGATCGATGAATGGAATGTTTCTTTTTTCAACGCGTGATACAACGCGTTATGGTCAAGCGTAATGGCGACCGGTGCTGCCGTGCCGCCGTAAACGATACCAGGGGTCTGGCCGGCAATACGCAGGCGGCGGCTCGCTCCGGTCCCCTGCAGATTGCGTGCAAATGCGATAACTTTCATAAAAACTCCAGTAATGCGGGGCATTTAAATGCCTCGCGGTTGCGATTCCCCGCGACCAGGAAATCGTTAGATGAGTGCTGCCAACGGCAGCATTCAGATCGATCCAATCAATCAGCAAACAGCGACATGACAGAGTCGCCGGTGGTAATTCTGCGGAACGTTTCAGCCAGCACCTCAGCACAGGACAGCACCCGAATTTTAGTGCAGGCGCGTGCTGCCTCACTCAAAGGGATCGTGTCCGTGACAACGAGCTCGTCGAGCGGTGAGTCATTGATGCGCTCAATTGCCGGGCCTGACAAAACGGCATGCGTACAGTAGGCAACAACCTTGCGAGCGCCCCGCTCTTTCAACACTTCAGCAGCCTTGCAGAGCGTACCGGCAGTGTCGACCATGTCATCCATGATGACGCAATTGCGGCCATCCACCTCGCCAATAATATTCATGACTTCAGAAACATTCGCTTTCGGGCGCCGTTTGTCGATGATTGCAAGATCGCAGTCGAGGCGTTTGGCCAGCGCTCGGGCCCGCACCACACCGCCAACGTCCGGCGATACCACCAGCAAATCCTCATAGTTTTTGCTGACCAGATCAGACAAAAGGATGGGCGAGGCGTAAATATTATCTACCGGTATATCGAAGAATCCCTGGATCTGGTCCGCGTGCAGATCCATGATCAATACTCGCTCGACACCGGCTTCCTGCAGCATGTTGGCCACGACCTTGGCTGAGATTGCCACTCTGGCCGAACGGGGCCGGCGGTCTTGGCGGGCATAACCGTAGTAGGGAATGGCTGCCGTGATACGCCCGGCGGATGCGCGTTTCAAAGCATCGACCATCAGCATCATTTCCATGAGGTTGTCGTTGGTCGGCGAGCAGGTTGATTGCAAGACAAACACATCTTTGCCGCGCACGTTTTCATTGATTTCAACAACGACTTCGCCGTCGGAAAACTTTGACACCACGGCCTTGCCCAATGGAATGCCAAGTTGGCGTGCTACTTCAAGCGCAAGCTCCGGGTTTGCGTTGCCTGTAAAAACCATCAGGTTTTCGAGTGCCATGGAATTCGTGACCCGGTAAAAAGCCGCCAGGCCCGACTGTGTCAGTCTCGCAGTGGCGGCATGCAGGCGGCAAAAATGAATAATACGAATGGCAGGGGAAGAAGGATTCGAACCTTCGAATGCTGGAATCAAAATCCAGTGCCTTAACCGGCTTGGCGATTCCCCTACGCAACTGGTTGTTTGCCATTTACTGACAAACGAATTCTGTTACAACGGCATTTATTCATACAACTGCTACAGACAGGACAACGGGTGTTGTGTAAGCGCCCTTGCTTTCCACACTTTCCAACTTTTAGGCAGTGCGTTAGCAGAGTCTGCATGCAAGCGTAACAAATTCGCTTCGATTACACCATCAGCCTGATATTCGGTTTCACATGCGCAAAATACACAAGCGCCTGAACCAGTCATGCGCGCTTCGCCAAATTGCGATAACCACTTAACCGCTACTGCGACTGATTCGTGCGAAGCCGTTACCACATCTTGTAAGTCGTTTTTCCCAAAGCCAATTGGAGCCTTTGAAAAGTCCGCTATTCTGACGGGTTTGGTATTTCTTGTCAAATATGGCGAACTGAAAATTGCTGCTGTCGGCACCATCGCGCCAGGTTCAATGACGACATACCAACAGATTGGGGTCTCGACGGCTGTCAGGGCCTCGCCAATGCCTTCTGCAAATGCATTCTGCCCAAAAATAAAAAACGGCACATCGGCGCCTAACTGCTGGCCAAATGTCATTAAATCCTGACGAGAAAATTGTGCATTCCATAAATGATTGAGTACTATAAGCGTGGTCGCAGCATCCGAGGAGCCGCCGCCCAGTCCACCGCCCATTGGCAAGTATTTGTCGATGGCGATTTCCACGCCAGGTGTTGCATAGCCAAAGCGTTGCAAAAACGCTGCTTGCAACAATCGCGCTGCCCGAACCGTCAAATCTGCCTCTTCTGCTACGCCTTCAAGGCTGCTAATGCGGCGTATTGCGCCATCCGTGCGCAGCTTGAAATGAAGCATGTCTCCATAATCTAGCAATTGAAAAACAGTTTGCAGGAGATGGTAGCCATCCGCCCGACGCCCTGTCACATGCAGGAACAGGTTCAGCTTGGCCGGTGCCGGGCAGTTAATCAAACTACCCTCTGTGTGCATATTCTGGCCAAACAATTGATTCATTTGGGTTTGGAACTTGTGGCAGGTTTATCTTGCCACTGGTCAAGCACAATGCGCAAACTTACATTTCCAGCCTGGCTGGTCAGGCGTTGTAGATCGATACGTTTTGGGCGTGCTCCTTCCCACACGGGGTATCGAAGTAGCCAGCCATCGAGGGTATTGACAAATGCAGCCTCACCCTCGGCAGTCGGGCTGGCTACATACGGCTTGCCTTGCTGATCTTGTGCAAACCCTTGCAGCCAGTCACGCAGACCGGCAATTGGAAGCGGCCATCCCAATGCACTGGCGGTTAATGCATCAACATTGCTCTGACTGCGCGGAGATTCACCATTTTGTGTCAGGGTTGCAAGGTTGGGAGTAACGTGGATTGTTGCCAGAGTCTGGCCAAATGGCGTTGATAGGATGATGCGCGTAAAGTTTTGGTCCTGGTTCCAGATAAATTTGCCATCCAATATTTTTTCCAGGCCATCTTGTTCGTAGCGTAAGGAAAGGCGCCCAGCTAACTCAATGACGTTGTGATACGGCCTGGTGTGCGGCCCGATAGATGGCGCAATAGGTAGCTCGATACCCGTCGGTGCCTTACTTGTTATTGAGCCTGGCGCACTAATTTTTTGTGGTAATGCCAGTGTCGTGCATCCCACTGCGAGTTGGCAAAGCGCAGCCACCAGCAATAGCTTGGCCCAACGCAGCAGGCATATCCTAAAAAATTTCATTCGTGAGTCAGTTTGCACGCAAGCGCAAGAGCGTATTTTTTAAGGTATCGTTTTTAGGGTCTTTGATACGGGCTTCACGCCAGTATTTTTGGGCTTCCTCGCGCTGACCTTTAGTCCATAGTATCTCGCCCAAATGCACGGCTATTTCCGGATCTGCACGCAATACGTAAGCCCGGCGTAACAGTTCTTCGGCCTCCTTTAATTTACCCATCCGATATTGCACCCATCCCAGGCTATCCATGATGAAGGGGTCTTCGGGCGCGAGCAGGAGTGCTTTTTCTATAAGGCTGTACGCTTCAGGCAAACGAATATTGCGTTCGGCAAAAGAATAACCTAGCGCGTTGTAAGCGTTTTGGTTGGCTGGCGCCAATTCAATGACCCGGCGCAAGGATTTTTCCATCAGCACGAAATTGCCAGCTTTTTCAGCGATCATGGCGTGGTCATACAATAAATCAGTGTTATCTGGAGCGCGCTTGAGCGCTTCATCCAGCAATAAAAATGCATTGTTACCTTGGTCTGCATCCCGCAGGATTTGTGCCTCGGCTAGTATTAACTGCACCTTGCTACGCTCACCCTCAGCATTAACCGCTTGCAGAAGTCGCCGGGCTTCATTCACATTGCCATGTTTAGCGATAATCTGGGCGCGTTTGATCTGCGCATTTAGAAATGCTTCACCTGCTTCAATCTGCGACAACCATTTCAGTGCCGTATCAGTGTCGTGACGTTCTTCGGCAATATGGGCAAGCAATAATAATGCTTGGCTCGGGTCGCGATCGTCCTCCGGCTTTATTGCCAAGGCTCTGACATAGCGAGACAAATATTTTTCTGCTTCTTGTAACTGATTAATTTGCACACCGAGCATGCCTAGTGCATAGAGATTGGTCAGATTATCCGGCTGCATCGCAAGTAATTGCATAAACTGTGTTTGTGCGCCTTTGTAGTCCTTTGTTTCAACAAGTGTGCGTGCGAGTGCTGTTCGCACGTCGACGGACGCTGGATAAGCTGCCAAAAACTGGGTCAGCATAGTAGTAACGTCGGCCTTGTCCGGCGTTACCTGTGCTAACGTTAAAATGGCAATTTCAGCGTCCGGTTTCTGTGCCAAGGCTATACGCGCTTCAGTGCTTGCGCGTTGTAGGTCTCCCCGGTTGTAAGCGCTCAACGCCAAGGCAACATGGCTCTCGGGCAGGTTGTCATATGGTGTGACGAGAGTGACCAGCAAATTAAAAGCGCCTTCCTTATTCCTGGCGTTGGCAAGCAAACGCTGGGTTTGAAGAATTTGGGAAGGGCGTGTTTGCGGCGCGGCTTCTGCCAGCTGCTGTGCCAGGATGACACGCGCTTCGTCAAGATTGTCGCTTAAGAGCATAAAGCCAACGTAATACTGGCTGGCCTCTGCGGAGGCGGGCGCCAGCTCACGCCATAAGCGTACGGCGTTCAGCGCCTCTCCTGCCTGCTTTGCACTTAATGCTATTTCTGCGGCACGCCGTGCCAGACGCGGGTCACGGGTTTGCCGCGCAGCGCGTAGTTGGGCTGCATAGGCACTTTGCCAATCGCCTCGTTGCGACGCGATTTCTGCCGAGAGTAATTGAAACAGCAACTCGTCAGTCAACACTGCTGCTGGCAGTTGCTCGTCTAAGGCTTGCGTACCGGAGCGTATGCTACGACGTTCGGATTTGGGATTCGAAGCTTGTTTGAAGCCGCTATCAGCCGTTGTTTGGGGTGATGACGCTGATGCCGAGCCAGGCGGCATAACCGGCGAAAATGCCGTGCAACCGACTAGTAAAAAGGACACCGTCAAAATAAAAAAAGCAGTTTTCAAGTAAATTTCCTGGCCAGAACGCAGATTTTGATTTTAGCCCAACTTGCATTCGACGCCTATTGCCGCATTTGCCAAAGGCTCGCCTCCTACACGCTTTCAACAGCCATCCTTCATATGCCAGAATTGCCTGAAGTTGAAGTCACCCGCCTTGGTATTGCACCACATCTGGAAGGGCAAACAGTCACAGCCATCATCACGCGCCAGGCTGGTTTGCGCTGGCCTTTTCCAACAAATCTGGAAAAATACTTGACAGGCCAGGTCATACGTTGCGCAGCCCGTCGTGGAAAATACCTTTTGCTGACATTTGACCACGGCACGCTGCTGCTACATCTAGGCATGTCGGGCCGCTTGCGTATATTGCCAAATCCAAGCTTGCCGGAAAAGCATGATCATTTTGATCTGGTGGTCGGCTCGCAATTAATGCGCCTCACGGATCCACGTCGTTTTGGGGCAGTGTTATGGCATGCCGCTGACGAAGGCGATGTGAATGGCCATGTGCTGTTGCGTGGCTTGGGCGTGGAACCCCTGGAGCAGCATTTTTCAGCAGAGTTGTTGTATCGGCAAACCCGGCATCGTACCGCGCCAATCAAGCAAGTGTTGTTGATGGGCGACATCGTTGTGGGCGTGGGCAATATTTATGCCTCCGAAAGCCTTTTCCGGGCGGGCATTAATCCAAAGACGCCTGCGCGACGCATTGGCTTAGCTCGCTATGAAAAACTCGCGGTGTCTATTCGAGACATCCTGGCCCAGGCAATTCTGCAGGGAGGCAGCACGTTGCGCGATTTTGTGGGGGCCAACGGCTTGCCGGGCTATTTTCAGCAAAGCTATTTTGTCTACAATCGTCACGGTAAACAATGCCGGATGTGTGCGGGAATTGTGCGACAAATTCGGCAAGGCCAGCGTTCAACATTTTATTGCGTGAATTGTCAAAAGTAAGCACAGATGCTAGATTGACTGTTGATCATAAGCAACAGGAATTAGCGTGAGCGATTTGGCCTCAGCATTTAAACGTTACAGCCATTGGCGTGCTGCGACGACGAAGGCCTTGCGGGAATATGGGCATGGTATGGACGCAGCCAACGTGGCTGACACAGCCAGTCATCAGTGCCTAGCCCGATTGCAGACGCGTCTGGCAGATGACCGACTGTCAATCGCTTTTGTTGCGGAATTCTCTCGCGGTAAATCCGAATTAATCAACGCCATATTTTTTGCCGATTATGGGCAACGTATTCTGCCGTCGTCTGCCGGACGCACGACCATGTGTCCAACCGAGCTGCGTTACGACGCCTCGTTGCCACCTTGTATCCGGTTGCTGCCAATTGAAAGCCGCGCCGAAGCTTCTAGCGTCAATGATCTTAAGCAATCCCCGCAATCCTGGACAACGCTGCCACTGACGCTAGAGTCTGCCGACGCCATGAAGGCAGCGTTTCTGCAGGTGGGTTTGACCAGACGGATGTCAACAGTGCAGGCAATTGAGTATGGGCTATTTGATGCCAAAGACCCGGATGCCGCTGCCAGCGTCGATGTGCTGGGCACAGTGGAGGTTTCGGCCTGGCGGCATGCCATCGTCAATTTTCCGCATCCGTTATTGCAGCAGGGGTTGGTTATTATCGATACGCCTGGCTTGAATGCCATCGGCACCGAGCCTGATTTAACGCTGCATCTCATTCCGGATGCGCATGTAGTGCTGTTTGTGCTGGGCGCCGATACTGGCGTGACCAAGAGTGATATCGCGTTTTGGCGTGACCACATTGGTCATGCCGGTGGCCGGTGCGTAGCCGTCATGAATAAGATCGACAGCATGTGGGACGAGCTGAGAACACCGGCCCAGATAAATGAAGAAGTCGAACGGCAGGCAGTTGGCGTGGCCCAATCACTGGGGTTGGCACGCTCTGAGGTTTTTCCGGTCTCGGCACAAAAAGGGCTGGTGGCTAAAATTCGAGGTGATGCCGCGTTGCTCGAAAAAAGCCGCCTCACCATGCTTGAGGAGGCGCTGTCAACCCGGCTTGTGCCGGCGCGCCAGGCGATCATGCATGACCAGCTGGCACACGAGCTTGGTGGTTTGATGGGATCACGTAGAGCATTGATGGACACGCGTTTTCGTAGCCTGGTAGAGCAATTGTTTGAACTAAAAAGCCTGCGCGGCAAAAATCAGAAAATCGTCGAGCATATGAAGAAGCGAATCGATGTTGAAAGTAGGGAGTTCGACGAAAGTCTATGCGCGCTGCAGGCAACCCAGTCAGTGCTGGCGCGCCTATCGTCAGAAATGTTTTCGGTACTGGGTTTGGTTGCCCTGAATCGCACTATTCGAAGTGCTCGCACGGAAATGGATGCCAGTTTATTTTCTGCAGGGTTGCGGCAAGCGGTGCGACGATTTTTTGAACAAGTGCAGGCAAGCCTGGTGGTGTCAGGCGAGGCAATCGATGAAATCAACGTAATGATGACGGCAATGTACGGTAAATTTTCAGGGGAACATGGGCTGGCGGTCTCTACACCAATGGCTTTTTCATTGAGCAAATATCGTGATGAAATCAAATTAATTGATACGGCTTATCAGCAACAATTTGGTGCCGCCACAATTTTGACGACGCCACAGCTAACGCTGATGCAAAACTTTTTTGATTCGATTGCTTCCCGTGTGAAACAGACATTTCGGCGTGCCAATCAGGACGTGGAAATGTGGCTGCAAATGCTGATTGCGCCATTAGATGCACAAATCTCCGAACATCAAACGCAGCTTTGCCATCGCAGAGAATCGATCGAACGCATCTATCTGGCGGCGGGCAGCCTGGAAGAAAAGGTGCAGGTGTTGGAATCCTCGCAGCTGGCACTTGATCGCCAACACAAAGTCCTACAAAGAGCTGAGATAGGTTTGCAACAGGCCTTGTCGGTAAAATCCTTGCCACCGACAATGTTGAACTAGGAGGGTTATGGGCTTGCAAGCAGATAAAAGCTTTTCAGATGACTTGATCGCTTGGCAAAAAACGCATGGTCGGCACGCTTTGCCTTGGCAAAATACGACCGATGCTTACAAGATCTGGCTGTCAGAAATCATGTTGCAGCAGACGCAGGTTGCCGCTGTAATTCCGTACTACCTCAAATTTTTACAGAGTTTTCCAACAGTAGAAGCGCTAGCCGCTGCCTCCAGTGAAGAGGTCATGGTGTATTGGAGCGGGTTGGGTTACTACACCAGGGCACGTAATCTGCACCGCTGCGCCACGCAGGTGGTCGCCTCTTATGGCGGCGTGTTTCCCAACGATCCGGCATTGTTGGCTGAACTACCGGGAATCGGTCGTTCAACGGCAGCAGCCATCGCAGCATTTGCTTATGGTGTGCGCGCGGCTATTCTCGATGGAAACGTGAAACGCGTGTTTGCTCGCGTATTTGGCATCGACACTTTTCCGGGCGAAAGAAAAACCGAGCAACATCTTTGGCAGCTCGCCGAATCACTATTGCCGCGTGTGGGCATTCAATCTTACACCCAGGGTTTAATGGATTTGGGTGCGACCTTGTGCATACGCAGCAGGCCGGCTTGCGAGCGTTGCCCATTGGCCCATCGTTGCGTCGCATTGGCTAGTGGGCGAGTTGCCGAGCTTCCAATACGCAAGCCAAAGAAAGCCACCCCGGAAAAACACGCGGTCATGCTGGTAGTAGTCGACAGGCATCAGGTGCTGCTCACCCGTCGACCCGAGCATGGCATTTGGGGCGGCTTGCTTTCCTTACCCGAACTCGAAGGTTTTACATTGGTTGCACACGGCGCAATTACCTCCGGTGCGAATTCAGCAATGGCTACATTGATCCAGCAACTCATCGCACCGTTTGGTGAGCTTGCAGACTATGAAAAGTTGCAATCGTTTTCGCACGGCTTCACGCATTTTAAGCTGCATGTCGTGCCTTATCGTGTGTGGTTGACCCAGCGCAGAACAGCAATTGGGCAAACTTCCCATGGGTGGGTGGATATAGACCAGTTGCACACTGCAGCACTGCCAGCGCCTGTACGCAAGCTTTTGCAGGAATTGCTTAGAACAGATGATTTATTTGCCGCTTAATCGCTTCGCTACAGATGCTCAGAGAATCGCCTCTTTTTTAAGCAAATAAAGCACCAGGTCCATGCGATTCTCAGCATTTTCCACCTCAAGCAGTTTTTGCCGGGCTTTCAGCGGAATCGGTAATATTTCAGACCACCGGTCTGCCACCCAGCCGGTATCGTCCAGGCGAATCGGTAAGGTAAACGGGCTGTCGGCAATCTTTTCCATGCCACTGGCATGCCGTCGGTCAAGGTCGTCAATGATGATTTTCAGGGTGTCAGCGCAGGCAGCGTGGACGCCAGTAGGCATTACCGCGACATCCGGCGCAATCGGATCGATCTGTGCTTCCAATTGCTGGTTAGCCAAGCGCCGGGTGTTGCGGATTCGAAACCGCTGGCCACCACGTGTTTTAAGTTTTAGCACGCCAAGTTGTGGCATGTCCCAGCTAGTGATATGCGCAATGCAGCCTACCTCTTCGGGCTCGCCGGCATTGCTACCTTCTGCGCCAGATTTCATCAAAACAACGCCAAATTTATTGTCGCGACGCATGCAGTCACGCACCATGTCGATGCAGCAGGATTCAATAACCCGTAGTGGCAATACGCCATCTGGAAACAGCACAGTTTTTAGGGGAAACAGTGGAAGCCAGGTGGTGTCGGCATACATTGAGTATTTGCCTCATTTAGGTAGACAATCACGCATCCGAAATGCGTGCATCATGCGAAGCCAATTCACGGTGGCGAAGTAGTACATGTTCTGTTAATTTAAAATAAGCAGCCAAAGACTCGGCGAAATACACTGATCGATGCTGGCCACCGGTGCAACCGATGGCAACCGTAAGATAGCTTCGGTTGTCGCGTTTAAAAGAAGGTAGCCATCGCTCGACGAAACCTTTGATGTCGGCAAGTAATGCGCCCGCTTCCGGTTGCGCTGCCAAAAATGCCGCAACCGGCGCATCCCTACCGGTCATACGTCGCAGCGTGACGTCATAATATGGATTGGGCAACATCCGCACATCAAACACCAAATCGGCATCGAGGGGCACACCAAACTTGAAGGCGAACGATTCAAACAGCAGCGTCAACGGCGCCCGTTCGGTTTCTACCAAATCTTTCAACCATAATCGCAGCTTACTTGCTGACAAGCCCGAGGTGTCGATGACATGCCCCAAGCCTTCAATTGTCACCAGCATCTCCCGTTCGCGCAGGATACATTCAATGAGTGTTGGACGGTCGCCCGGGTCTTGATCAGGGCGGAAGCGATGCGAAAGCGGGTGGCTTCGCCGCGTTTCTGAAAAACGCGCGATCAGCGACTCTGTCTTGGCGGTAAAAAACAGCACCTTGACATCATGCCCATCGTCTTTAAGTAACTTTATGTCGGCAGGCAGGCTGGCCAACGAATCGGCACTGCGGGCATCCATGGCGACCGCGAGCGCTGCCGCATCTTCCTTCATGCGGGTTACAACCAAGTCGCGCAGCAAAGTAGGCGGTAGATTGTCGACGCAGAAGTAGCCTGCGTCTTCTAGCGCATTGAGACCTACTGATTTGCCCGAGCCGGAAATTCCTGTAATAAGAATGATGCGCATAGGAAAATATAATAAAAATTTTGATTACTTAACCAATGTCCATCGCTTTTTGTTGGCGCTCCATGAATTCTTTGAGTGTATCGATGCCGCGAAGTTGCAAAATTGTGTTGCGCACTGCGGCTTCCAGTAATACAGCCAGGTTACGCCCGGCTTCCACCGGAATTACCACCTTACGAATCGGCAAACCTAAAACGTCTTGCGACTGAGAGTGCAATGGCAAACGCTCATAATTTTCTTCGAGGGTGCTGCGCCGTACAAGATGAACAATCAGTTTTAAGCGCATCTTGCGGCGCACCGCCGTTTCGCCAAAAATAGTTTTTATATCTAGCAGGCCTAAACCGCGTACTTCCAGCAGGTTTTGCAGCAACGGTGGACAGCGCCCTTCGATCATATTGGGCGCGATACGGGCAAATTCCACGGCATCGTCGGCAACCAAGCCATGATTGCGCGAAATCAGCTCCAGCCCTAACTCGCTTTTGCCTAAGCCTGATTCGCCAGTGATCAAGACGCCTACTCCCAATACATCCATGAACACGCCGTGCATGGTCATGCGCTGGGCCAGTTTTTTTGACAGATACACCCGTAAATAATCGATTACCTGGGCAGCAGGCAGCGGCGTGGAAAAGAGGGGAATATTTTTTTCGTCGCACACTGCCAAGATATAGGCAGGTGTTTCTAGCCCTTGCGCGATGATGAAGGCAGGTGGTTCGCCGGCAACCAGTTCTTCGGTCTGGTGCATGCGAGCAGAAGCCGCAAGCCGTTGGTAGTACTCAGTTTCCTGGTGACCAAAAACCTGAATACGCCCGGGGTGGATCAGGTTAAGGTGCCCAACCTGGTCCGCTGCCGATGTGGCATCACCCGTAATGCGCCGTTCCCCGCCTGGAAAACCTGCAAACCAACCTAATTGCAGCGATTCGCGGTTATCGTCGTAGAGTTGTTGAATCGTGAGCAGGGTGGTTGAGTGCATCGTGGCGCTTGGTGGTTAGCTCGTACTTTGCAAGCTTGGTTGCCAGGTAACGATTCTGGCATGCGCTGCTGCAGCATCTGGCGCATTGAGCAGTACGTCGCGAAACGACGCATCGGAGAACATTTCGGCAATCTCAGACAAAATTTCTAAGTGCTGCTGTGTAACATGATCTGGGATCAATAAAAACACTAGCAACCGTACTGGCAATGCATCGGGTGATTCAAAAGGAATCGGTTCGGCCAGGCGCACAAATGCTGCAATCGGTGCCTTTAATCCTTTTACTCGGCCGTGGGGAACTGCAACACCATGCCCTAAGCCGGTTGAACCCAGACGTTCCCGCGCAAACAGATTATCGGAGACTGCCGAGCGTGCAATACCGGCATTGTTTTCAAACATTAAACCTGCCTGTTCAAACGCACGTTTCTTACTCGAAACGTCGAGGTCAAGAATCACATTATCGGCAGAGAGGATTTGGCTAAAATATGTCATGTTGCAATTTGGAAATAACTGCTTGTAATGAATTATAGGCGCGATTTTGCCGCCACCTTGTTGACTCGCCTGTATATAAGGTCAAATCAACCGTAAATTGTTGCTTTAAATAAACATTATTCATTGTCTTGCCGTTCGTGCGTTTGACGGCCTCTGGCCGGTTGAAAAATTGCTCCGCCAGGGGTTAATGTCGATACCACCCCGGCGCGTGTACCGTGCATACACTGCCAGCTTGGAAGGCTGGCAGTGTCGTAGGATATCGACAAAAATGCGTTCCACACATTGTTCGTGGAATTCATGATGCTCCCGAAATCCAATTAAATATTTCAGCAATCCTTGCTGATCGATCGGCGAGCCTACATAACGAATCTGAACGCTGGCCCAATCCGGCTGCCCTGTGACGAGGCAATTTGATTTCATTAGATGCGAAACCAGTGTTTCTTCTGTAGATGATTCAGTATGGTTAGCTATTAATAACGTGTTGTCCGGCGTGTAGGCATCGACATCAATATCTAGGCGATCTAGCAGTAACCCATCCATTTCGGCGATATGTAGTTTTTGAAACACATCTGGCAGGAGAAGAGAGACTTGCACTGGCGCGCCGAAGCCGGCTGACAGATCAGTACGCAACAGTTCAACCAATGCGTCGATTCCAACGAGCCGCGTCTGATTAAACCCATTTAGGTACAGTTTGAGTGACTTGGACTCAATGATATTAGACGAATCCGCCGGAACCGTGATGGTAGCAATGGCAATCTGGGGTTTGCCGCGCAAGTTAAGCCAAGATAATTCGTACGCATTCCAGATATCGACGCCAAAAAACGGCAGGATGCTACCAATTCCTAATTCGGCACGCTTTTGTTGTCGTGCAATTGAAAAAAGCAGACTTGGATCATATTGACCAGCATAAGCCGAAATTTTCCCCAGAGGTAAGTCCTTTGTTGGTTCATGTGGGCCCATTTGCAGTGGCAATGGTGCTGGAACGAGAGGTGGGGTCGTCATGATGTGATGGAAAATATAGGTGGCACTGCTGCCCAACCCCCCTATTTTGACAGAATCACGAGAGTACGTACGGGTACGGCACCGAGTACGGTACTGCCCATCTATAAATTGGGCCAGCTGACAAAGTACGATACTTTGTCATAAATCAAATGAAGAATTACAATTTTGTTACCAATTTATACAATTTTCAAAAGATGGTATAGACTTTGCGACGCATTAAACGCAACGATGGCGCACCGTCTCTTTTAATGGTGGTGCGTTTCACTATTGGGAATAATGTATCCGGTTAGCAAGTTCTTGCTGCCAACTATAAGATGTTAATTAGATTGCATAGGAGAATGTAAATGGCGAGTATTTCAAGCAGAATGCCTAGTCCAGTACAAGCTGCGGCACCAGGTGACTGGTCAGCTCCTTGGGTGGCTCCACAAGTAGGTGGTGCGGCACGACCGCCAGCTGCTGGTGGATCAAAGGCGAAATGTAGCCTTTCAAAGCTCACTAATTCGAATAGTGGTGGATCCAAAAGATAAAAACCTGGAACCTGATTCTTCCTTACCCAGGAAGCGGTTCTCATAACGCGTTTCAAAAAAATGCGTTACCGGTTTTAAACAAAACAATGCAGTAATGGACGAGCGATTCGTTGAAAATCACTGTATTTCCAACGGCATCGCTCGTCACTAGAATCAAGCAATGCGCCAGCTCTAGAGAAACAGTTTATAAACTGGATTTTGACTTTCATCCCAAAATCGATAACCCAAGCCTGCCAGGAAGGCATGAAATGCCCGCATGTCGGCAATCGGCACCTGAAGCCCTACCAAAATCCGGCCGATATCGCCGCCTTGATTACGATAATGGAACAGGCTGATATTCCAGTTCGGCGCCATATGGTCAAGGAATCGCATCAACGCGCCTGGACGTTCCGGAAATTCGAAACGATATAAAAGCTCATTGTCAGCCAGTATGCTCTTGCCGCCAACCAGATGGCGAATATGCAACTTGCCTAATTCATCATGTGTCAAGTCCAACGTGGCAAAGCCATGTGCTGCGAAATGGCTACTGATCTGACCAGGTTCGTCTCGTCCGGCAATTTGCAAGCCGACAAAAATATGGGCACTGCGACCATCGCTGATGCGATAGTTAAACTCCGTAACATTGCGTTGGCCAACCAATTGTGAAAAACGCCGGAAACTGCCGCGTTCCTCAGGAATCGTCACTGCAAACAATGCTTCCCGCTCTTCACCCACCTCGGCCCGCTCCGCCACATAACGCAGCCGGTCGAAATTCATATTCGCACCGCAGGCAATCGTAATCAGTGTTTCGCCGGCGATTGCTTTGCCACTGGCGCGGGCACGGGAAATATATTCCTTGGCCCCAGCAACAGCAAGTGCGCCAGCTGGCTCTAAAATGCTACGCGTATCCTGGAACACATCCTTGATGGCTGCGCAGACGGCATCCGTATTGACCAGAATAATTTCGTCGACTACCTCCTGCGCCACACGGAAGGTTTCCTCACCCACCAGTTTGACTGCCGTGCCATCTGAAAACAGCCCGACGTCAGCTAGTGTAACGCGATGCCCAGCAGCCAGGCTTTGCGCCATTGCATCCGAATCGACGGTTTGCACACCAATAATACGAATGTCGGGTCGTACGGCTTTAACAAATGCGCCGACGCCGGCAATTAATCCGCCTCCACCCACCGCTACAAAAATTGCATGGATCGGCCCGGGATGTTGGCGCAAAATTTCCATGCCGACCGTCCCCTGTCCGGCAATCACATCCGGATCATCAAACGGGTGGACGAACGTCATTTGATGCTGCTGTTCCAGCGTCAGCGCGTGGTGGTAAGCATCGGTGAAGGAATCGCCGAACAGGGCGACTTCACCGCCTCTTGCACGCACAGCGTCGATCTTGACAGGCGGCGTGGTCGTCGGCATTACGATCAGCGCCCGGCAACCGAGCCTGGTGGCAGCCAATGCCACGCCCTGGGCGTGGTTGCCGGCTGAGGCACAGATCACACCGCGCTGCAATTGCGCGGGGGTCAAGTGCGCCATTTTATTGTAGGCACCGCGCAACTTAAAGCTGAATACGCTCTGCATATCTTCACGCTTGAAGTAGATGTGGTTACCCATGCGTTCAGATAAGGTCGGCGCGATATCCAGCGGCGTTTCCACCGCCACGTCATACACCCGGGCAGTCAGAATTTTTTGTAAATAATTGATAGTCATTGGAAGCAATCAGGGCACGCAATAGAGCACATCGTGCCGCGGCGAAATAGTCTTGCATTATACTGGTGCTCCCTTCACCTCCAGGCCTCAATGATTGAATCCGCTTTCCAATGGCTTTTAAGCGTGCTCGCGATACCGGAAGTGGGTTTAAGTTCGGTATTTCTGATCAGTTTCATTTCAGCGACGTTCGTGCCACTGGGTTCCGAGCCAGCCGTATTTGCCGCAGTCAAGGCTGCACCAGCGATGTTCTGGCCGCTGATTGGCATCGCGACCCTTGGCAACACGCTTGGTGGCATCGTTGACTACTGGCTCGGATATGGCGCGCGCCGAGCGATTGCCACAAAGAAACCGGTGCCCGCCTTGTTGTCGGAACAGCCGGTTGTCAGGCAGGCCTATGCGGCCGAACGCAGCAAGCGCTGGTTCGGTTGGCTTGAACGCCATGGTGCCAAGACCATGTTGCTGGCGTGGTTGCCTGGTATCGGTGACCCGATCTGCACCATGGCCGGCTGGTTGCAATTGCCTTTCTGGCCGAGTGTTGCCTACATGGCCGTCGGCAAGTTTTTGCGGTATCTAACCATGACTTGGTTGCTCATGGAAATACCAGACGGATTTTGGCAATGGATAGGACAACAAATATGACCGACCACCCGGCCACCGGCGAACAGCGAGTACGTGCTCCCCACGCGCCTTTAACTAGTTACTACGAGTCCGAAGCGGAGCGTTCCAGCTGGGTACGGTCAATGTTTAATGACACGGCATCCGACTACGATCGCATTGAATTGTTGCTCGGTTTTGGTTCTGGCTCTTGGTATCGACGTCAGGCGCTATTGCGTGCCGGGTTGGTGCCAGGCATGATAGTGGCTGATGTGGGAGTAGGTACCGGGTTGGTAGCGAAACAAATCGCCGCAATCGTCGGCGATCCAACTTTGGTAACTGGCATTGACCCGAGTCCTGGCATGCTGCATAACGCCAGGGTGCCGGAAGGCGTTCGCCTGGTAGAGGGCACTGCTGAATCCATTCCATTTAATGATTCCCAAGTCGATTTCCTTAGCATGGGCTATGCAATGCGCCACATCGGAGATCTCTCAGCGGCTGCTGTTGAATTTCATCGCGTACTCAAGCCTGGTGGCCGGTTGTGCATACTTGAAATTACCTGCCCAGAAAACTGGCTGCACAAAGCGGTGCTCAAGACGTATCTGCGCGGCATCGTGCCATTGCTGGCGAAACTGGCGGCGCGTAATGGTGGCACGTCCGAGCTCTGGCGTTACTACTGGGACACAATTGAAGAATGCGTTTCACCGCAGCAGGTAATGCGCACGATTGAGCAAGCAGGTTTTGTCGATGTGAAACGGCATTGTGAATTAGGTATGTTTTCTGAATACACCGCTACCAAGGCAGTCTCACTGGCTTAAGAATATCAGCCCGGTCCTGGGATTGGGAGGCGCCGTCGCAATACGGCCCATTGAGATAAAATGTTGTGATGAATGCACCTGTCCAGATTCAAGCCTTGCTCGCAGAAACACCGAACAATGATGCCGCCAGCCGGCTACGCGAAATCCCTTACAACTACACTTCGTTCTCTGACCGGGAAATCGTGATCCGGCTGTTAGGCGAGGATGCCTGGCGCTTATTAGATGTGCTACGTAGTGCGCGCCAGACCGGGCGGTCGGCTCGTATGTTGTACGAAGTACTGGGCGATATTTGGGTTGTGCAGCGCAATCCATACCTGCAAGACGACATGCTGGATAATCCAAAGCGGCGCGGTGAATTGGTAGAAGCACTTAATCATCGGCTAGCTGAGGTAGACAAGCGGCGAGTCGTAACGGAGCTCGCAGAAATGGGCGATGCCGAGGCCATGCGTCGCAGCGCCAGCGTTGGCACGCTGCTAGGTGCTGCACGCAAAGCCGTGGCTGCATTTGCCGAAGAGTTTCGCCGTACCTACGATTTGCGCAAACGTACGCTGCGGGTACTAGGGCGATACACTGAAAGAGACAACATCAAATTTGATGGTTTGTCGCGTGTCTCCCATGTGACCGATGCGACGGACTGGCGTGTAGAGTACCCGTTCGTGGTGTTGACGCCAGACACCGAAGACGAGATGGCCGGGCTGGTCAAAGGCTGCATCGAGCTTGGTTTGACTATTATTCCGCGCGGAGGCGGTACTGGTTACACCGGTGGTGCAATTCCCTTGACACCAATGTCGGCTGTGATCAACACCGAAAAGCTCGAAGCATTGGGGCCGGTAGAAATGACGCGCCTGCCGGGCCTGGATCGGGATTACGCCACTATCTATTCCGGTGCGGGCGTAGTAACCAAGCGGGTTTCGGATGCGGCTGAAAAAGCCGGCTTCGTATTTGCTGTCGACCCAACTTCTGCCGAAGCTTCCTGTATTGGCGGCAATGTTGCCATGAATGCCGGCGGCAAAAAAGCCGTCCTTTGGGGTACGGCGCTCGACAACCTCGCCAGTTGGAGAATGGTCGATCCGAACGGCGATTGGCTCGAAGTCACGCGCTTGGAGCACAACCTTGGCAAGATCCACGATGCGCCAGTGGCAAAATTTTTGCTGGAATGGCGGCATCCGGTCGAGAAGAGCAGGGACGGCAGCCGGCTTGGCGAAGTGTTCAAGACTGAGCAGCTGGAGATCGTCGGACGCACATTCCGCAAGGAAGGCTTGGGCAAGGATGTCACGGACAAATTCCTATCGGGTCTACCGGGAATCCAAAAGGAGGGATGCGACGGCCTGATCACTTCGGCTCGATGGATTCTGCACAAGATGCCGAAGTACGTCCGTACTGTTTGCCTGGAGTTTTTTGGCCAGGCACGGGATGCTATTCCATCGATTGTAGAAATCAAGGATTACCTTGATGCGGAAACCAAAAAAGGTGGCGCAATTTTGGCCGGGTTGGAGCATCTAGATGAGCGTTATCTGCGTGCGGTAGGTTATGCGACAAAATCTAAGCGTGGCGTCATTCCCAAGATGGCGCTGTTTGGCGACATTGTTGGCGACGATGAAATCGCCGTTGCCCAGGCTGCCTCTGAAGTGGTGCGTATCGCCAATACCCGTGTGGGTGAAGGCTTTATTGCGGTAAGCCCGGAGGCACGCAAGAAATTTTGGCTTGACCGTGCCCGCACCGCCGCCATTGCCAAGCATACCAATGCCTTCAAAATCAATGAAGACGTGGTGATTCCGCTTAACCGCATGGGTGAATACACCGATGGCATCGAGCGCATCAATATCGATCTGTCGATCCGCAATAAACTGCAGTTGATCACTGCACTGCAGGAATTTTTTGCCAAGGGTAATCTGCCACTAGGCAAAAGTGAAGATGCTGAAGCCGACGACATTCCAGCAGCAGAAATGCTGGAAGACCGGGTGCAACAGGCTGATGTACTGCTAAAGGAAGTGGGGGCTCGCTGGGCATACCTGCTTGCGCACATGGACATGCCATTGCATGAGGCAAAAACCCATCTGCTGGCGCTGGGCCTGGAGAAGCTTGCCGCTGAATTTGATGCGCGGCTATCACGCCAGCCAAACGCCACCGTTTTCGACCTGGCGCAGGATCGCACCTTGCGCATCTCCTGGAAAACTGATGTAAGGGCGGGGTTACGCCAGATATTTGCCGGTGGCGCGTTTAAGTTGATCTTGGAAGAGTGCGCCGCAATTCACAAGCGGGTCTTACGCGGACGTGTGTTCGTGGCGTTGCACATGCATGCCGGCGACGGAAACGTCCATACCAACATACCGGTCAATTCCGATCACTACCAAATGCTGCAGGATGCTCATGCGGCAGTCGTACGCATCATGCAGTTGGCGCGCTCACTCGATGGTGTGATTTCCGGCGAACATGGAATCGGCATCACCAAACTTGAATTTCTGACGGAAGCGGAAATTGGTGACTTCCGCGCCTACAAACAGCGCATTGATCCGGAAGGCCGCTTCAACAAAGGTAAGTTACAGAACTTGCCGGGTCTCGACGCAGACCTGCGCAATGCCTATACGCCATCGTTTGGCTTGATGGGCCACGAATCGCTGATCATGCAGCAGAGCGATATTGGTGCGATCGCCAACAGTGTCAAAGATTGCCTGCGTTGTGGCAAGTGCAAGCCGGTATGTGCTACCCATGTGCCACGCGCGAACCTGTTGTATTCGCCACGCAACAAAATCTTGGCAACGTCGCTATTGGTAGAAGCGTTCCTGTATGAAGAGCAGACTCGTCGAGGTGTCTCGATCAAGCATTGGGAAGAGTTTGAAGACGTTGCCGACCATTGCACGGTGTGCCACAAATGCCTGACGCCTTGCCCGGTCGATATTGACTTTGGCGAAGTGTCGATGAACATGCGTAATTTGCTGCGCAAGATGAAAAAGAAGTCTTTTAATCCCGGCACGAGCGCGGCGATGTTTTTTCTTAATGCAAAAGACCCGGCAACCATCAATGCCACACGCCAAGTGATGATGGGTTGGGGATTCAAGGCGCAGCGTTTAGGCCACGATCTGTTAAAAAAGTTTGCAAAAAAACAGACCAAGGCACCACCGTCAACGCACGGTAAGCCACCGGTGAAAGAGCAGGTGATTCACTTCATCAACAAGAAAATGCCTGGCAATTTGCCTAAGAAGACTGCGCGTGCATTGCTTGATATTGAAGATAACAAGATTATTCCAATCATTCGTGACCCTGCCACCACGACTGCTGATACGGAAGCCGTATTTTATTTTCCGGGGTGCGGCTCCGAGCGGCTGTTTTCTCAGGTGGGGCTGGCAACGCAGGCAATGCTGTGGAACGTTGGTGTGCAAACGGTGCTGCCACCAGGTTATCTGTGTTGTGGCTACCCGCAACGCAGCGCTGGTGATTTTGACAAAGGCGACAAAATCATTACTGACAACCGGGTGTTATTCCATCGGGTTGCCAATACACTCAATTACCTGGACATCAAAACCGTGGTCGTGTCATGCGGCACTTGCTACGACCAGTTGGCCGGCTACCAGTTCGACAAGATTTTTCCGGGTTGCCGTATTGTCGATATTCATGAATATCTGATGGAAAAGGGTGTGCGGCTTGAGGGCGTGACAGGCACCCGGTATATGTATCACGATCCTTGCCACACGCCGATGAAGTTGCAAGATCCGCTCAAGACAGTCAACGCGCTGATTGCCACAGTCGATAACGTCAAGGTAGAAAAAAACGAGCGCTGCTGTGGCGAAGCTGGCACTCTGGCAGTCGGGCGCGCCGATATTTCTACACAAATCCGCTTTCGCAAAGAAGAAGAGATGCGCAAAGGTGCCGACAAAATGCGCGCCGACGGCTTTGCCGGTGAAGTAAAAATCTTGACCTCTTGCCCAGCCTGTTTGCAGGGCTTATCGCGCTACAACGATGATTCAGCCACAAAAGCCGATTACATCGTAGTCGAGATGGCAAAGCATCTACTTGGTGAAAACTGGTTGCCCGAGTATGTCGAGCGGGCAAACGCCGGTGGTATTGAACGGATATTGGTGTAACGCTGCAGTGATGAATCAATCCCCGGAAAATCAGGTATATCTTACGGATTGCCCATTGTGCGGAGAGGCTGGTGGCACGCTGCTATACGAAATGCCGCAATTACGAGTTGTGCTGGTCGAGGACGCGCTGCATCCTGGTTTTTGCCGCGTGATCTGGCGCTCCCATGTGCAGGAATTTACAGAGTTGCCACCTGCCGCACGCGTGCTGTGCATGCAGGTCGTATGTGAGGTCGAGCAAGCCATGCGTGAGGTTATGCGCCCTGACAAGATCAACCTTGCCAGTTTGGGCAATATGACACCCCACTTGCACTGGCATATCATTGCTCGCTACAACGACGATGCGCACTTTCCCCAGCCAGTGTGGGGACAACAGCAGCGCTCACCAGATGCGGCTTGGCGTGCCGAAAAGATTGCATTGATTCCACCATTGCAGCAAAACATTGCTACGCGATGCGCCACATTAAACATGTAGGCCATCTATACAGGCAATGACATAAGTTGACGTTTTAAATTAACGAAGGTGATTGCGCATCGTAACCATGGAAAATCAACAAAGAGTGCCGGTAAAGATAATGACCGAGCTGATTGTGCGCAAACAATCGCGATTGTTAGAAGTCGCCTTTGATGACGAAATATTTAGTATCTCTTTTGAATTGCTGCGAGTATGTTCACCATCAGCGCAAGTTCGTGGACATGGCGCCGGCCAGGAAATATTACAAACCGGCATGCGCAACATTAATATCGATACGCTGGAACCGGTTGGAAACTATGCTGTTCGGCCGCAGTTTTCAGATGGGCACAACACTGGAATTTACACATGGGCTTATCTGTATATCTTAGGTAAAAATCAGGCCCAGCTTTGGCAAGATTATCTGGCGCGGCTACAGGCAGCTGGCTACCCCGCAGAAAATGGCCGGGATATCCCGATGGCGAGCCCTGTCAACATTGGCTCGAAATAACGATTATTAGGCCAATCGTTGTGACAAGCGAAGTAAACTCCAGCACGACTTATTGGTAAAAATCTTACAACACATGGATAACACAACCCATTTTGGTTTTAAAACTGTATTTGAAACGGAAAAAGTCGAAAAGGTCGCCGGCGTGTTTCACTCTGTCGCCGCAAAATACGATGTGATGAATGATCTGATGTCGGTTGGCCTGCACCGGCTCTGGAAAACGGTAGCCATTGCGCATGCCGGCATACGCCCCGGCTTTAAAGTGCTTGATATTGCAGGTGGCACTGGCGACCTGGCTATGGCTTTTGCAAAAAAATGCGGGCCAACAGGCCAAGTTTGGTTGACCGACATTAACGAATCTATGTTGCATGTTGGCCGTGATCGCCTCTTGAATAACGGCATCACGCTCCCCATCTCTCTATGTGATGCCGAACAGTTACCATTTCCTGACAATTATTTCGACCGTGTCATCGTTGCATTTGGGCTACGCAACATGACACACAAGGATGTGGCGCTGATTGAAATGCAGCGTGTGCTAAAACCAGGTGGTAAATTACTCGTACTGGAGTTTTCCACTGTGTGGGGGTTTTTGAAAAAACCTTACGATATGTACTCATTTTCTGTGTTGCCATGGCTAGGCCAGCGCATTGCGGGGGATGCCGAAAGCTACAGATATCTTGCAGAATCCATTCGCATGCATCCGGATCAGGAGACCTTGAAATCGATGATGGAACAGTCAGGCTTAAATAGAGTAGAGTATGTAAACTTGACGGGTGGCGTTGCTGCCCTTCATACCGGAATTAAATTTTAGGAGAGATGATGAAAAAGGTAGTGATTTCAGCGTTGATTGCTCTTAGTTCAGTGGCCATGATCGTGCCAGAAGCAGATGCAAAGCGTGTGGGCGGCGGTAGCTCAATGGGGCGCCAATCTTCCAATGTTGGTCAATCTGCACCGGCGCAACGTAGTGCGGCGCCACCTGCTGCAGCAGCGCCGGCGGCAGGCGGAGCAGCTACAGCGGCGGCAGCAAAACCAGCCAGCCCATGGCGTGGCATGCTAGGAGGCGCGCTGCTCGGTCTCGGCCTTGGCGCATTGATGTCCCAAATGGGCCTTGGTGGCGCATTGGGCGGCATGCTTGGTTCGATCTTGATGATTGCACTGCTTGGCGTTGCCGGCCTGTTCATCTATCGCATGTTCAAGCGTAAAAATGCTGGTCCGGTTGCAGCATCAGCTACCGCATCGGCTGGATACGGCAATCAAAGCGGCAGTACTCAATTCGATAACAATGCTTCCGTTGCAAAGACCATGACGCCAGAAATCGGCTCAGGTCTACAGCAGCAACCTTCGCAAGGTTATGGTGCTCTCAATTCCGTGGCTCCTGCTGTGGCAGGAAATTCGGGAACGTGGTCGCTGCCGGCTGATTTCGATGTGACGGCCTTTACGCGTAGTGCCAAAACCTATTTCATCCGTCTGCAAGCAGCTTGGGACAAGGCCGACCTCGATGATATTCGTGAGTTCACCACGACCGAAATGTTCGCTGAGTTCCGACTTGAATTGCAGGAGCGTGGCGCTTCGGCCAACGTCACAGATGTTGTCAAGCTTGATGCTGAGGTGCTGGGAGTAGAAACCGTCGGTAACGATTATTTGGCCAGTGTCCAGTTCACCGGCCTGATCAAAGAAGACGCAGCTGCCGATGCCGTTGCCTTTACCGAAGTCTGGAATTTGTCGAAGCCATTCAATGGCCAAGGCGGTTGGGTATTAGCTGGTATCCAGCAGGTTTCTCAAGCAAAGTAGTCGCAGGGCGCAATACGCTACACGATCATCAACAACAAGCTAATAGCTTTCAAGCCGCCCATGTAAGTGATGGGCGGTTTTTTTGTATGAAACACATGACCCCTGCTTTTGACTCAATATTGCCGGCTGCCTTAAATCATTTGTTGGCTCAAGAGGCGTGGGCTCGCGCAAAACTTTTGGTGCACGCGGGCAAAAGTGCGCGCTTCGAAATCGGGCCGGTCAAGTTTAAGCTGCGTGTGGAGGCCGACGGATTGCTGGGTGCCGCATCCGATGTGATACCCGCAGTGACGATCAGTATTCAAGCAGCAGATTTGCCATTAATTCTTCAACATCGCGACCGGGCTTTTTCTTATGTCAAGATTAAAGGCGATGCCGATTTTGCTAATACGATCTCTCAGCTGAGCCAATCATTGCGTTGGGATATCGGTGATGACTTAAGCCGGTTGTTGGGCGACATCGCAGCCGCTCGCATTGTAGACGGCGGTACCGCTGCATTTGGTGCTGCGCGCGCTGCACATCAAACGCTGACTGAAAACGTGGCAGAATTTTTTTTGGAAGAGCAACCAATGCTCGTACGTCCTCGGGCAGTCAGTGAATTTGTTGATGACGTGGCACGCCTGCGCGACGATGTCGAGCGACTAACCAAACGTATCAACCGACTTTTATGATTCGAAAATTCCGGCGGATGGCAAAGATCGTTCGCGTGGCACTGCAATACGGCCTCGATGAAATTGCCATTTCAAGCTTTGCGCTGCCGCGTCTGGCCAAGACAATTGACATCCTAATTTTTTGGCGCGACCTGTCGGCACCGCGCGGCGAACGCTTACGGCGGGCGCTTGAAGACTTGGGGCCAATTTTTGTGAAGTTTGGCCAGGTGTTGTCGACCCGACGCGATTTATTGCCATTGGATATTGCCGAAGAACTTGCCCGTTTGCAGGATCAGGTGCCTCCTTTCGACTCCGACCTGGCAATTGCTCAAATCACCCGCTCATTGCGTGCGCCGCCAGATGAGCTATTTGCAAAATTCGACCGCTTGCCGGTAGCTTCAGCCTCGATTGCTCAAGTCCATTTTGCAACGCTAAAAAATGGCAAAGAAGTTGCGGTCAAGGTGCTGCGCCCTGGCATGAAAAAATCGATCGACGAAGACATCGCACTCATGCGTCTTGCTGCTGAATGGGTCGAGCGACTTTGGGCAGACGGTAAGCGGCTCAAACCACGCGAAGTAGTAGGCGAATTCGATAAATATCTTCACGACGAGCTTGATTTAATGCGTGAGGCGGCCAACGGCAGCCAGCTCCGCCGCAATTTTGTTGGTTCTGATTTGCTCGCTGTTCCAGAAATGTTTTGGGATTACTGTTCCACGTCGGTCATCGTGATGGAGCGCATGCGCGGCGTGCCAATCTCCCAAGTTGATCGATTAGTTGCCGCCGGTGTCGATTTGGAAAAACTTTCGCGCAACGGGGTGGAGATTTTTTTCACACAAGTATTTCGGGATGGTTTTTTCCATGCAGATATGCATCCTGGAAACATCCTGGTATCCATCGAGCCTGAGACCTTGGGCAAATATATCGCCCTCGATTTCGGCATCGTCGGTACGCTTAACGATTTTGACAAAGACTATTTGTCACAAAATTTTATCGCCTTCTTTCGACGTGATTACAAACGTGTAGCAGAAGCGCACATCGAATGTGGTTGGGCACCGAAGGATACGCGTGTCGACGAGCTGGAGTCGGCAGTGCGTGCCTGTTGCGAACCAATTTTTGACCGGCCGCTGTCGGAGATTTCATTTGGCCAAGTGCTGCTACGCCTTTTCCAGACATCACGCCGTTTCAATGTTGAAGTGCAACCACAATTGGTGCTGCTACAAAAAACGTTATTGAACATTGAAGGGCTGGGCCGGCAGCTCGACCCAAATCTTGACTTATGGAAAACCGCCAGGCCCTACCTTGAACGCTGGATGAATGAGCAGATCGGCTGGCGCGGTTTGGTTGAGCGTTTTAAAGCGGAAGCGCCGCACTACAGCAAGCTCCTTCCCCAATTGCCACGTCTGGCCCACCAGGCATTGTCCCACGCCGCATCCGGGCACCAGCACGACCAGGCGACGTTGATGAAGCAATTGCTAGCCGAACAAAAGCGCACGAATCTGCTACTTGGAATAGCTCTTTACTTCGGCACCGGCATCGCCGCCGGGGTGCTACTGCTGCAGGTCTACATGCGCTGGCACCACGTCTTATTTTGAGATTTTATCGGTGTCCGATGCGTTTAACTCCTCGCAACACTCGCACACGGTACGCATAGGATAATTCTGATGAATGGGTTGATCTGGTTCGTAATCTTCTACTGGCTCATCTCGGTAGGTATCGGCTTATATGCTGCGCGCTACGTCAAAAACTCACGAGATTTTGCTGTTGCTGGTCGTGCGCTACCGATGTATGTCGTCACTGCAACCGTGTTTGCGACTTGGTTTGGCGCCGAAGCGGTGTTAGGTATTCCAGCGGTTTTTTTGAAAGACGGGCTAGGTGGCGTCGTGGCCGATCCGTTCGGCTCTTCGCTTTGCCTGATATTCGTAGGCCTGTTCTTTGCCCGCAAGCTCTACCGTATGAACCTGCTGACCATCGGCGATTATTATCGCCAGAAATTTGGTCGCACCGTCGAGGTGCTGGTAACCCTCTGCATCGTCGTCTCCTATCTGGGTTGGGTAGCTGCGCAGATCAAGGCGCTGGGGCTGGTGTTCAACGTGGTGTCGGGCGGCTTTCTGAGCATGGAGGCAGGCATGGTGATCGGCTCTGCAAGCGTGCTGGTTTATACGCTTAAAGGCGGCATGTGGTCAGTGGCGATCACCGATTTCTTGCAAATGATCATTATTGTCGTGGGAATGCTTTATATCGGCTGGGAGGTTTCCGGCCTGGTAGGCGGCCCGGTCGCAGTGGTTACGCATGCAGCCGATGCCGGCAAGTTCGCTTTTTGGCCAACTGGTGGCACGCGTGATTTTCTGTGGTTTTTTGCAGCATTGATCACGTTAATGCTGGGTTCCATACCGCAGCAAGACGTTTTTCAACGGGTTGCTTCATCCAAAAATGAAAAGATTGCGGGGCGTGCCTCGGTTTTAGGAGGCGTGCTGTATTTCTGTTTCGCTTTTATACCAATGTTTCTCGCCTACTCGGCAACCATGATTGACCCGAAGATGGTCGCTAGCTTGCTTGAGACTGATCCGCAGCTTATCTTGCCAACCCTGATCATGACAAAGGTACCGCTTTTTGCACAGGTGATGTTTTTCGGCGCACTGCTTTCTGCCATCAAGAGCTGTGCCAGCGCCACCCTGCTTGCACCGTCGGTTTCCTTTACGGAAAACATTCTCAAGGATTTGTTGCCGCCACAAACAGACAAGCAATTTTTGTTCGGTATGCGTTGCGTGGTGTTCGTCTTCACCGTATTGGTGACGCTTTTTGCACTGCAAACCGAATCGAGCATTTATAAAATGGTTGAAAATGCTTATAAAGTGACGCTTGTGGCAGCATTCATTCCTCTAGCATTCGGGCTTTATTGGAAGCCCGCTACCCGTCAAGGCGCGCTGCTGGCAATCCTATTTGGATTGGGAACTTGGATTTCATTAGAATTACTGGCACCGCAAGGATTCTGGCCGCCCCAACTTGCCGGCCTGATTGCCAGTTTCTCGGGGATGCTTATTGGCTCTCTGTTGCCGCAGTTAATCGCGCCAGTGACAACGCTGAGTAATGACATCACGCCCAGCTTTGTTTCGTCAGTAAATTGATGTTTGGGTCGGTAAGTTGCGCGGCATAAATTGAGCTGCAGGGTCGCTTAAAAAGCCTCTATAATTCAGGGTTTTAGACGATTTTTGTAGGAATTCTATGCCGATTTATGCGTACCGCTGCGAAGCGTGTGGTTTTGCCAAAGATGTTTTGCAAAAAATATCGGATCCGCAGCTAACCGTTTGCCTATCGTGTGGTGCCTCCAGTTTTAAGAAGCAGTTGACCGCAGCTGGTTTTCAATTAAAAGGCACAGGCTGGTATGCCACCGATTTTCGCAATGGTGCAAGCAAACCTGCGACGCCGGAGAATACCGATGCAAGTGGCAATCCAGATAATCCGGCAAGTGAAAAATCTGCTGTTGAAAAAACGGGTGACGACAAAGTGGCGGGCAGCAAAACTATCTCTGATAAGCCAGCCAGCGAGGCCCCTGTTAGCAGCAAGGCAGCACCCACTACAGGTACTGCAAACACAACCCCGGGGGCATCATCCGCCATTCCTTCCTCCAAAGCTTAAAACGAACGAAGAGCCAACGACTACCCTCCTGCGAGCCTGATTTAATGCAAAAATATTTCGTCACCGGATTGCTGATTCTGGTGCCTCTGGCGATTACCCTTTGGGTAGTCAACCTGATCATTGGCACCATGGATCAGTCTTTGCTTTTACTGCCGATGCGCTGGCGTCCGGAGACCTTGATTGGCTTCTATATTCCAGGGTTGGGTACGATTCTGACGTTGCTAATCATCTTTCTCACTGGCTTGGCTACGCGTAATTTTGTCGGTAACCGTGTGGTGCAGGCTTGGGAAGCAGTGGTGATCCGCATTCCAGTGGTCAAAACAATTTACTCAAGCGTCAAGCAAGTGTCAGATACCTTGTTTTCTTCATCGGGTAATGCGTTTCGCAAGGCACTTTTGGTCGAATATCCGCGCAAGGGCTGCTGGACCATTGCATTCCTTACCGGCGTGCCGGGTGGCGATGTCAAGAACCACCTGCAAGGCGATTATGTAAGCCTGTATGTGCCGACAACGCCCAACCCGACTTCCGGCTTTTTCCTGATGGTGCCACGCGCCGATACCGTCGAGCTCAACATGAGTGTGGACGCCGCCTTAAAATACATCGTCTCCATGGGCGTGGTCTCGCCGGATGTTATCGACCGCAACAAAATTATTGTCGCGCCTGCAAAAGTCGCGCACTGAACCCGAACTGGAATCTGATTATGTCAATGCGAACTCATTATTGTGGCCTTACCTCCGAGGCATTGCTGGGCCAGACTGTGAGCCTGTGCGGCTGGGTGCATCGCCGGCGTGACCATGGTGGCGTGATTTTTATCGACCTGCGCGACCGTGAAGGATTGGTTCAGGTTGTCTGCGACCCGGATCGGGCCGATGTCTTTGGGACTGCCGAAGCCGTGCGCAATGAATTTTGCCTGCGCATCACCGGCCTAGTGCGCAGCCGGCCGGATGGCACCACGAATGCCAACCTGACGTCGGGTAAGATTGAAATTCTGGCGCATGAGCTGGAAGTGCTGAACCCGTCGGTAACGCCACCATTCCAGCTCGACGACGACAACCTTTCGGAAACCACGCGCCTTACACATCGGGTGCTGGACTTGCGTCGCCCACAGATGCAAAACAACCTGCGTCTGCGCTACAAGGTAACGATGGAGGTGCGTAAATTTCTCGACGAGCATGGCTTCATCGACATTGAAACACCGATGCTGACTAAATCGACACCAGAAGGCGCCCGCGATTACCTGGTGCCATCCCGTGTGAATGCCGGCCATTTTTTCGCATTGCCGCAATCGCCCCAGTTGTTCAAGCAATTGCTAATGGTTGCCAATTTCGACCGTTATTACCAGATCACCAAGTGCTTCCGCGATGAAGACCTGCGCGCTGATCGTCAACCTGAATTCACACAGATCGATTGCGAAACCTCGTTCATGTCGGAGCAGGAAATCCGCGACATCTTCGAGAACATGTTGCGCCTGGTATTTAAAAAAACGCTCAATATCGACCTGCCTGACCCATTCCCGGTCATGGACTACGCCAATGCCATGCACCTGTACGGCTCCGACAAACCCGACATGCGGGTGCAGCTAGCTTTCACCGACCTCACAGCGGTGATGAAAGATGTGGATTTCAAAGTGTTTTCTGCAGCAGCAAATATGGAAGGTGGACGTGTAGTGGGCCTGCGCGTACCGGGTGGCGCAAAAGAAAACACCGGTCTGCCACGCTCGGAAATCGATGCCTATACACAGTTCGTTGCGATCTATGGCGCCAAGGGGTTGGCGTACATTAAGATCAATGACAAGGCAAAGGGCCGCGATGGTTTGCAGTCGCCAATCGTCAAGAACCTGCATGACGAAGCCTTGGCGCAAATTATTGCCAAGACCGGTGCCGAGGATGGCGACCTGATTTTCTTTGGCGCCGACAAGACCAAGATTGTCAACGACGCCATCGGGGCCTTGCGAGTAAAAATCGGACATAGTGATTTTGGCCGTCGCGAGAATTTGTTTGTTGATGCCTGGAAGCCATTGTGGGTCATCGATTTTCCGATGTTCGAATACGATGAGGAAGGCCAGCGCTGGTCGGCAACGCACCATCCCTTTACTGCACCCAAAGACGGCCATGAAGATTTTATGGAAACAGACCCGGGTCGTTGCATTGCCAAAGCCTACGACATGGTGTTGAACGGTTGGGAGCTGGGTGGCGGGTCGGTGCGAATCCATCGCGCCGAAGTGCAGAGCAAAGTGTTTCGGGCATTAAAAATCGGCGCTGAGGAAGCGCAATTAAAGTTTGGCTTTTTGCTTGATGCATTGCAGTATGGCGCGCCACCGCACGGCGGCCTGGCGTTTGGCCTGGATCGGATTGTCACCATGATGACCGGTGCCGAATCGATCCGGGACGTTATCGCCTTCCCCAAAACTCAGCGTGCACAATGCCTGCTCACACAAGCGCCATCAGAGGTCGATGAAAAGCAGCTAAAAGAGTTGCATATCCGCTTGCGTACCATTGAACCAGTCATCAAGGGTTAAGGGCCTGGTCTGATGGAGTCGGTCGTCAAGCCGTCTCGGGCGCACAAGATACCGGAATCGGTATTGGTAATTATCCACACCGCCGATTTGCAGGTGCTGCTGTTGGAGCGCGCCGACCGGCCCGATTTTTGGCAATCCGTTACCGGTTCCAAGGATGCGCTGACCGAGACGCCAACGGCCACTGCCATGCGCGAGGTGGGCGAAGAGACCGGTATCCTGATCGGTTCCACCTTGCCGCAATCCTGCCTGCGCGACTGGCAACTCACCAACGTCTACGAGATTTATCCGATCTGGCGCGCGCGATATGCACCGGGTGTGACGCGCAATACCGAACATGTATTTAGCCTGCAAGTGCCTGCTGGCATTGGTGTTGCGGTAGCGCCACGTGAGCATTTGCAATATTGTTGGCTGCATTACAAGGATGCAGCCGACCGCTGTTTCTCGGCATCGAACGCCGAAGCCATCCTGCAGCTTCCCCACCATCTTTAAGCCGCAAGGCAACTGTGTCCCATGAAATTGCGCATCGCAACCTACAACATTCATAAAGGCGTGTCGTCGATCGGCAGTCGTCCGCGCGTGCATGCGTTAAAACAGGCGCTGACGTCCATGGAGGCAGACATATTTTTTTTGCAGGAAGTGCAAGGCCGACACGACACACTGGCCACGCGCCATGCCACTAACTGGCCGGTGGAATCCCAGCATGACTTTCTAGCGGGCGATTCGCATAAGGCAGCCTACGGCATGAATGCCGTGTACGACCATGGCCACCATGGCAATGCACTGCTGAGCAAATTCAACATTGGTGACACCGGCAACCAGGATATCTCTGATCATGCTTATGAAAAGCGCGGCATCTTGCATTGCATTGTCCATACATCGGAGGCCGACGTGCACTGTTACGTGGTGCATCTGGGGCTGTTTGCCGGCAGTCGGCGGCGGCAGACCGCAGCGTTAATTGAGGCGGTCGAGCGTACTTCGCCGCCTGGCGCACCAGTCATTATCGCCGGTGATTTCAACGATTGGGGCAATCGTTTGAGCCCGGCGCTACGTACGGCACTCGACGTTTGCGAAGTGTTTGATGAACGCGCCCAAAAAACCACGGTTGCTTCTGTGCTACGAAAGCTGAGCGGACGCAGCAGCATTATCCAGCCGGCCCGTACTTTTCCGGCGGCTATGCCGGTCTTGCGGCTAGACCGCATTTATGTGCGTGGCTTCACAGTTGAGTCAGCCGAGGTACTACATGGAGCGTTGTGGGCCAAGCTTTCCGACCATGCACCGATCGTCGCAAATCTTGTTTTGAAAAATTGATGCGCATCCGGTACTTGCGCATCCGGCACACCACTTATTACACAGGCACGCACCCTTAGGCTTAAGATATTTGTTGTATTTGGTTAAACCGTAAATAACACGAGCTAATAAGTTATCATTCGTATAATATTGAGTAGTCTATTCCATTTATCGCACCATCATGAGGGTCGTGATGCCAGTTTCCCGAATCAATTTATTTGCCGCTGCGTTGCATCCGATTACCACTGCGAGGTTAGCGGATGAATTACAAGGCACCACGTCGACGTCAATCGTTGATGTAGAAACAAACGTCCGGCGTTCGCCTAGCAAACGTATCGGATTCTTACGAAAAAATCGATTCCCAGGTCTTATCCGCGCAAGAAAACCGGGGATTTCAAACAACACAGCGCCTTATGCAGATGTTGTACCGGATGGCCCTTTGGTTACACCCGCGAATGCCACGGGCGGCGTACATGAGGAACCAGAAAAATCCATAACTGCTGGCCATAAAATTATTCCAGGGTTTAGCGCCGTCGTAGAAAAGGGCACGGGTAATATGCGAGGTACCGCAATGGGCGCAGCACTTAGCGCTAATGGGCGTTTAGCTCATTCCCGTCGTCATATGGGACGCTACGCACTGATCAATAAAAGACTTTCGGTGAGAAGCCACAGCACCCCGGCTCTCAAAAACTTTCCGGAATTAATTGCGGCCAAGCGCGCGTAGCAAGATTCAACGACAAGCCGCAGGATGGCGAGGCTGGCTTCACGCAATTCTTTTTTTGACATCAAAATTTTCTTCTCTGCAGTAGGTCAGTAGTCTCGGACGAGCTGACCGCTTTTACTTACTAAAGATTCTCTCACTTGCCACCCCTCTGCGCAGGCTGATACTGTGCGCTTACGACACGCATTTTCCATCCCGCTTCATTCATGCACAAAGTAAATCTTACTGCTTACAACAAGCTCAATCTACTGGAATGTGGGCAACAGTTTTTTCCAGCGTTGATTGCCGCAATCGATGCCGCCCAAGCCGAAGTGTTTCTGGAAACTTACATCTTCACGCTTGATCCAATCGGCCAAACAGTCAAAGCGGCGCTGGAGCGTGCTGCTGGCCGGGGAGTGATGGTCAAGGTCATTGCGGATTGGCTGGGGTGCGGCCGCGCCGTGTCCAATCAACTGGCACACGATTTTAAATTAGCCGGTGTTGCATTCAGAAGTTTCAATCCCTGGTTTAGGCGTGGGGTGGCACGCACGCATCGCAAGCTGTGCGTGGTTGATCATGAGGTCGCTTTCGTGGGCGGCATCAATCTCATCGACGACATGGTTTCTGACGACTATGCCAGCCTAGCGTTGCCGGCGCCACGCTGGGATTTTGCAGTGCGCATCGAAGGGCCGATTGTTGAGACTATCCAGCGTGAAGTTGAGCTCCAGTGGTCCAGGCTAGGCCATTTAAAACTGCGTGCCCGCTGGCGACGTTTTAAAAGCGCCCGCACACACCTGACGCCTCACAGTGAAGCACCAGTCGTGGCAGGGCTGGTCGTGCGCGACAACCTGCGCAACCGCCGTACCATCCAACGCGCTTATCTACAAGCGCTTGCGGGCGCAAAAGAAAGCGCCGTGCTGGCCAACCCGTATTTTGCGCCCGGTCGCAAATTACGCGATGCGCTCGCCCGCGCAGCGCAACGCGGCATCGACGTTACGCTATTGCTGGGCGTGGGCCAGTTTCGCATCCAGGATGCTGTTGCCCATTCGTTCTACCCCAAGCTCTTGAAAGCAGGCGTGAAAGTGGTCGAATATCGCAAGACCCAGCTTCATGCCAAGGTTGCCGTGGTCGACGACACCTGGGCCACCGTCGGCTCCAGCAACTGCGATGGCTTAAGCCTGTTCGTCAATCAAGAAGCCAATATCGTCGTGCGCGATGCAGGGTTTTCCAAGCAACTGCGTCAAGCAATCGAGCGCGCAACTGCCGACGGCGTTGTAATTGACCCGGATGAGTTTGGGCATATCAGGTGGTACGAACGCGCCTGGCATGGGGCGGCGTATTTTTTGTATCAGGGGGTGTTGCGGGTGATTACGTTGGGGAAGTATACCGAGTAGGGCGGTTGTGCATTTAAGACTCAAACCATGTATCGCATCCCAGATGTTTCGTTTAAACAAAAAATAACGCCACGCTTTATTAACTCGGCATGCCTATCCAATCATTTGCCAATAGAGAAACAGCTGCTGTATTTGCCGGGAAAGAGGTTCGGAAAACGCCTCCAGAAATTCAAAAACTGGCAAAACGCAAGATGTGCCTCCTTGATGCTGCAAACTTTATTGAAGATCTTTGTGTTCCGCCTGGCATAACGCAATATCGGCTTGCCAAGTCAATTGACGTACCTCCACAACGGATTGGCGCCATTGTTTCGGATGGCCGTGCCATTACTGCCGATACTGATTTGCGGTTGTGCCATTTTTTCCAAATTTCGGAGGGATTTTTTTTGCGTCTGTAAGCGCAGCATGAACTTGACAATGCATGGTCAGGCTTAAAAAAACTTCTTAAAATTATGCCGAATTACACTGAAATCTTGCGTAGACTCACTCCAGAATTTTCAGACTGCAAATAATTTGAAAAAATGTCGTTTTGTGAGAACGACGGGCCAGTAACGAAGCCCGACATATAGTGAGATCCAAGTGTGCTGAAAACGCTTTTTCGTCGATCTTAAATAACTGAAATTTGTCCCGCAACCCAAAACGTGTTTTGAAAGCTGATACTTTCGGCGGCAACCCTTCAGCCAAGTTTCATCAATTCACTTAGTAACGTCTTTTTATATTTAGAAATAATAATGAGCAAATCTCTACGCCTGTCCGAAAAATGGTTTCGCCTTGGTTTGTGGCTCGTCGCTCTGATCTTTGCAGGCTTCCTGATTGGTTTGGGAAGCACCGTCATCACCAATCTGCCGAAGGTGGAGCAGCAGCTTTCGGTGCAGGATTTCATTGATCGCAAGGCTGGCGCTGCGGCTGATGCCCAATTCAAAACGGCAGAGTTGCAGTCCCGTGTTGCAAGTGATGCACTTGAGCAGGCACGGCTGAAGCTCCAGGTAGCGGCTGCAAATGGTGACTCCGCCCGTGAGAGTTTTCAAAACTGGCTGTCGACACGGCGCGCCACGGCGCGGCCGGATCAAGACGCCGAGGTAATCTCGCGCACGCGCGAACTTGATGTGATGCAGACAGCACAGCGCCAGGCGCTGGCGGCGGTCCAGGCACAGGAGCAGACTGCGCTCGATGCAAAGCAGGCAGCGCAGCGCGCACAAGAGCGCCTGGCAGCTCTGGACGAGCAGGCGCAGGCAGGGCTGGAGACCGCAATGCGGCAGCAGGAAATGCGGGTCTTCGCTTACAGGCTTGCACTAACGTTGCCGTTGCTGATACTAGCCGGACTGCTGTTTAAGAAAAAGCGCAACAGCATCTACTGGCCGTTCGTTTGGGGATTCATCTTTTTTGCGCTGTTCGCTTTTTTTGTTGAACTCGTGCCGTATTTGCCCAGCTACGGCGGCTACATCCGTTACCTGGTCGGCATCGTCGTTACTGCCCTGGTCGGTCGCCAGGCGATACTGGGCCTGCACCGGTACCTGGAGCGCCAGCAACTTGCTGAAGCAATGCCGGATGTACAACGGCGCGAAGAGCTGAGCTACGACAGCGCACTGACACGGCTCGACAAAGGTGTGTGCCCAGGTTGCGAACGCCCGGTGGATCTGAAAAACGTGGCAAACGATTACTGCCCGCATTGCGGCATCTGCCACTATGATCATTGCAGCAAGTGCGCCATCCGCAAAAGCGCGTTTTCGAAGTTCTGCCATGCCTGCGGCACGGTGGCGTCGCTACAGCGGGCGCCGGGTGCAAGCCGCATCTAAGCCGAGCGGCACAGATACTGGCGGCGTCGCCATGGTGCTTCCAGAGACGCCCTTATTTTTGCGCATGTATGTCAGGAAAGAGGCAGTGCTGTCTTCGCAGATAGAGGGCACACAATCGACATTGATATCGTCGACGGCGGTACGCGGTAAAAAATCCATGTCCAATAAACATCAAACATAAAAATAGCGTAAAATGTGTACACATAGATTCACAAATGTGGAGGCACCTTTTTTATGGAAGCGACAAAAGTAGGTATACGCGAGTTTCGCTCAGACTTAGCTGAGTACATTGCCTCAAACACGCCGGTTGCTGTTACGCGGCATGGCCAGACGGTTGGTTACTTCATCCCTACTCAGGGGCAAGTGAAAGCCGATATAACTGCTCTAAAAAAAGCCGGTAGAACATTAGACAAGCTGCTTGAAGCGCAGGGAATAGACGTCGAATCTGTAGTGGCGGACTTCAAAGCAGCACGTAAAAACGCAAAGGCTCCTGTGAAAAAATTGAAAGCCAAAGTGGCATGAGTGGTAAGGTTATCGTGCTTGATTGCCTCTGAGGCATTGTTAACCACATGAACATTGAAAAACGAGCAGACCAACATTTCCCACAAAAATTTACTGCAGCATCATGAGCTCAGCCAACTTTTTTTCAATAGCAATCTCCTGTTAAAAAACCTGCATGCACGCGATCCGCATCGACAAATGGCTCTGGGCTGCCCGCTTTTTTAAAACCCGCACCCTCGCAACCGATGCCGTGGATGCAGGCAAGGTGCGCGTTGCAAACGAACGAATCAAGCCTGCAAAAACGCTGAAACTTGGCGATACCCTTCAGATCGACAATGGCTCCACTGAATGGGAAGTCGTCGTTGCTGATTTGGCAGAGTCGCGAGGCAGTGCAGAGCAGGCGCAACGCTTGTATCAAGAAACGCCAAAGAGCCTTGCGCAACGTGCCAAAGCGGCAGATGAACGGCGATATTTTCGGGAGCCGGGGACAACGCTAAAGGGCCGCCCTACAAAACGTGATCGACGGCTGATTGATAAATCTATTGCAGATGCTGATTGAAATAAATGATTTTTATTCTGCACGGGTTTAAAAAATTTAGCTCGATTTTTTTCATAACCTATCTTTAACGTGCTTCAATAATTTTCTCAGGCCAAGGCAGTGCTTTGTAAAATTCCTGAACTACAGAATAGGCAGTCAAAAATGGCGGCAATTCACTCTCAATATCATCTGCCAAAGAATCGTATTCTTCAGCAGACCGCGTTCAAATATCGTTAGCTGCCATTGATTTAGCCGTAGCTTCAATATTGCGCGATCGGCACTTAGAAATAAGAGCCTCAAGAATTTGAGGTTTTCTGCGTGCATCCAGTGGATAGTGACTAAACAGATAGTACAGATCGAAAATGTCTTGTCGTCGCGAGCGCTGCCGAACCACCTGTTGCAAGATAGCGCGAAATTTTTCGGCGATCAACGTCGTTTTCCCGTAGGCTTGAACGTTCATGTCACGGTCGACGTTGATAATGTCTATGTCGTGGATGCCGTCGTTAAAACTGTAGTCAATTTCAACCACGGCAGGTGCTTGCCCTTTTAGCAGACGCTCGAACACTCTTCGGTCAGTTTTGCTAGCATAACCGACGCTCATTTTCATGGTCGGAAAGCTGCCGTCTCGATTTGGTCGTATTTCCTGTCTTTGCAAGCAACATTCAAGTTGATAAGGCAAATGGCTACTAGCTTGAATTAGGCTTTTGCGGAACGCATCGAGAAATCGCTCTTCATCGAACTCTTTAAACGACTGCGTAGTTAAAAAATCAACGTCTTTTGTAAAGCGGCCTGTGCCATATCGAATGGCGAGCAGAATGCCGCCTTTCATGATCATCTCGGGTTGCAAGCCGGCTGAGTGGGCAATGGCCACGAGAACGGTGTGAATAGCTTCGCGCAAAGTGCGGGTTTGCTCATCCGGTGCTGCGTCGACCTAAATAGAAAATTCGTTCATCCTGTTATCACATCAACGCACCACATTGATTGAGATGCCCCATCGCTCGGAAAACTCGGGCATGTATTCGGCACTGGCGTCAAGCTTGCGAGATCCGCCGCGTTGTACTTCCTTAGTCCAAGCTGCAATGCGTAGATCAGAAAACCCGCAGTAATGTTCCAAAATAAACCCAGCCCGGGATCGCTCGATCTTATTTGCATGAGCAGAAATCTCAGGAATAATCAAATCCAGATATTGCTTTGCGTAGTTAATGTAGACATCAATAACGTGGTTGATTCCACCGCAAAGTTCCTGCTTGCGCAGCATGTCTAAAAAGTTCTGCCCAAGCTTGACACCCGCATAGCGGACCCTCGAACGTTTATATAAGCGCCAGCGATGGTACTGGTGACGGTATGGATTTGTTTGCGTTCGACTTTCTCAATTTTTGGGCGTGTCATTTGCAGTAGATTACTCGCTGCGAAAGCCTCCCAATCGTTCCCTAAGGCTGCGTGCATCTGTACTTTAGCTTGCAATTTCCACCCTACAGGAGGCAGTGTGGTGACAAACATCGTCATCGGCAAACGATTTGTTAAGCCATGAAACTCCATTGCGCTCAGGTGCGACACATAAGCAAAAGCATCAGCACTGCAAATAATTCCCTCGACGCTTTTTAATGGCTGAGGCATGTATCGAAAAACACCCGGTGGAAACCCTGAAGGGTTAGACAGCACACCGTTATTAAGCAAGCCGTTGCACGCGCGGCTTAAGTCTGAACGAGTCGGCAAAGCCTTAGCCAACCGTATCGGAATCTGGCGAAAGCTTTTGTTTTTATATAACTCGAACAATATTTTGGCTAATTGATGATGTGTTACTGCGGGCTGATGACAACTTTCTACAAGTTTTGCAGAGAGTGCCCCAGTCAATGTCCAGATCTCCTGTTTTTTTATTTGAAACTAGAAATTCTGGCGTTAATAATCCGTCTCGATTTTTTGCCCGGTTTTTTTGTCGATGTACCAGCCTTTACGTACTGCCTCACCGTTGTAAATTTTGGCTTCCCTGAAATCTCCACCGACCATGGAATGCACTGCCTCGACATACACCGCCTCGCCATAAATATCACGCTTTTTTACGTCATATCCAGGCCTTCTTTCGATATCCCAACCTATTAGTGTGCTTTGTTTTCTCATACGGAACTTTAGGCGCAGTCCCCCTTTGGGGTCGCGCTTCAAGTCGTCGATCAGTGCTTGGGGAATGCGTGAGCCGACCTCAATGATTTCCTCGCCTACAATTTCATCAACTAAGTCGTCATGATTTGGGGGTGATCCGACTTGCCCGGTTTTTCGCCATGTGATGCGAACTTGTTCGGGGATTGGACCAGACATGCCCATTTGTGTTTCATTTCTGAGATTTTGCGTGCCTTTACGGTAAAAAGGTTGATCTATGCCAATTTCATGAAAAGTAACCCCCCTAAATTCTTCACCCTTCATTGCATCGACCTTGAGCTCATAGCCCCTATCAGGCCCAAACTTTTGTACCATACGTTTTTGCGACTCTGTCAGCGCACGTGCCGGTGCGTCGGGCTGGGGCGTTCGGCTCCATCCCGCCACAAGCATTAGTACTATTAGCACCGTCATGATCGTAGGGCCGATTTTGTAGTGTCTCATTCCTTACTCCCCGCTGCGGCTGCAGCTGCCTTTTGTGTCGCCTACAAAGCAGTAGTCATGTTGTCGCAGCCAAGCCAAATAACCTTCTATATCTACTGTTCCGGTTTTGTTACCTAATTTTATCGGGTCAAGCCTAGAGCCAGTCGAACGTTCATTTATGTCGCGTGGTGTGTAACGAATGTATGATCGGGTGTCGGCATGTTGCATGCTGTTACTATCAAATCCCATAGTGCGTTGGGTGTTTCCGGAGACGGCACCATTTACAGTTCGATCTTCGGCAGGAACTGTCCTGTACGGTGGCTTTTTGCCAATATTCTCACGCTTGGCTGGGTCATTGAAATGAATAGCGTTGCTTTGATCATGCACCACTGGATTCTCGATAGGCAAAGAGGGAACAAAACTAATATCCATTTTCACACCCGCATCCTGCGCTTGGCGCACCATCCAGTTCAAAGCTACAAACGACAGCTGATCTTCTGCCCTTTTGTAGCCGCCGCCAATGTCTGCATGTGAGCCGATAAACCCCCGTTCTATCCTGAGTTTGCCCTTCGCGTTGCTAATAGCACCGATGGATTCGAGTGGAAACCCCCCGTAATGTTGCTTGTGCAGTTGCACATTGCGGATAGCCCAGGCACTTAAATCGTCACTGCGATACTCATTAAGCGCGACAGCATGAGCCACGTGAGTAAACTGTGATGGAATACCTAACTTGTAACTCTTGAGATCGGAATAATTTGTGCTCAGCACAGTGTCGAATAAGCCCATAAAGCGAAAGTTAACCATCTGGCATTTGAATTTCCCGTCTGTTCCAATGTAGTTAAAGCCGCCGTTTTTTGTTTGTGCAACGATCCGATTGGCAAATTCGCGAGCCTGGGCTGCGCCACGGCTAAAACCAACGATGTCTACTTGCATGATGTCGGTGTCCGTTGCAGCGTCTGCTTCTGCTCGCATATACACCATCATTCGATCAATGCGTGCAGGCCCTGAATAATTGCCTCCCATGTCGTTGTAATTCAATGGCGTTGATGGTGTGATCCAATCTATTCTCGTATTTCTCGCGTAGGTGTCCGGTACGATATTGCCGTATCTAGTGTCGCGATGCACGGTACCTACGCCGCTAACGTATCTGGTATTGCCATCGTCGTAAGCATCAAAAAACCGCCTGACATTTGAAAATCCGCTACCATTCATCGCGGGGTCGCTCAAATTGTCACTATTACCCGTACCATCAAATGCAAACAGGATCAACCCTAACGGATCGACATAGCTCGCCGGGTTGTTATTGACATACGAGTAGGCGTTGGTGCTACCCAGCTGCTCGGCCACGTGCCCGAGTGGATCTGCGCTGAGGTAGCGTCCGGCTTCCGGGTCGTAGTGGCGCGCGTCGTTGTAATAGAGGCCGCTTTCTGCATCTTCCCACTGCCCTGGCAAACGCAGATCGAGCCGGTAAGCGCTTTGATTGTTGGCGCTCGCCTGAATCAATTTACCGTACGGCGCGTGGTCGGTTTGCCACACGGTCTTGCCTTCATTGTCGGTGGCAGCAATCGGTGCGCCTAAATGATTTGCGTGCACATAGGTAATGCGATCAGCTTGGCCGCTCAAGATACGCCACAAGACTTTGGCGCTTTGTAGCACCTGCTCCACAACGCCTTCGGCTGGGGTTGCCAATTCACGCGGCTTTGCGGGATCGATGGTTGCCAAAAGTTTGCCGTCGACCCATACGTATTGGCGCAGGATACGGCCTTGGGCATCCAGGTCGGCCACGCGTTGGCGCTCTTGGTCGTGCAGGTAATACGCAGCACCCGCTCCTGTTATTTTGCTCATGCGCAGGCCTTGCGCATCGTAACGGTAACGCGCGATTTCCAGGCCAGAGCGTTCAATACGTTGCAACTGGCCCATGGCACCCCAAATGTAGGTGTTGGGTGCCGTCGTGTTCTTTGGTGCGGCACTGGTGCCGACGCTTTGTGCAAAGGGCTGTGCGCGATCTGTTGGGCCATAGCTCACGCGCCGGGTCTGGCCCATTTCGCTTGGTGCAACGTTCTCCTGTGCCAGCACCCGGTTTGCGCGTGTGTCGTAGGCATAGCGCCAGGCTTGGTCAGTTCCGGGCTGGGCAGTTGAGGCTTGTGGTGTGCTGGAATTGCTAATGCGTTGTGCTGCGATGAGTTGGCTACGTTCATCATAGGCGTAGGCCTGTGTTTGCTGCACTCCTGTGCCGTGCTGGCTTTGCAGTAGTACATTGCCGGCTGGGTCGTACAGCAGACGTGCGTCGAACAGGGCTTGCGGGTCAATTGGCAAGCCAAGCGCACCCGGCAGGGTTGAAGCTTGTTTACTCTGCGGGGTGGTGGGTGTGGTGGGTGCAGCGGTTGCAGCCGATGTGGTGGCTGCTGGTTTGGCTGCGGTGGCCTCAGGTCGGGTGTACACCACCCGCGCTAGCACCGCACCTTGAGCACTGCGTTGCCAATGCGCTTCAATACCGTTGCCATAAGTCGCCTTGCTTAAACCGACAAGGTCACGCTGCATACCGCTGACCAAGGTAGTGCGGTTCCAACCCCAAGGTAACCAGGTGCTGGCTTGACGGTAGAGCGCTACAATTTGCCCTTGCCTATCGCGCTCATATTGGAGCCAACTGCCGTCAGGCAGGCTGTGGCCGGCGAGGCTGCCGTTGTGCAGGTAGCGCGTGCGGGTGGTTGCTGCCACAGAGCGCACAGTAGTGCTTGCGGCGGCAGTTGTAGCAACGTCGGCTGTTTCCAGCGTAATCGTTTTGCCGATTTGTCGGCCACTGGCGTCGTACTCAAAATGCTCGATCTGCCCAGGGTGACGCACCTCCCCAAGACGGCCTGCCGCGTAGCGCCAAGTCGTGATCAAAGCGCCGACGGCAGGTGTAGATTTGCTGTGCACTTGGCGCTCGAGCAAATTGCCCTGCACATCGTAGCGCAGGGTAGTGCGCTCACCCTGTGCATCAATCCGACCGACCATTCGATCAGCTGCATCGTATGACTGCAACGTGCGGCCATGGCTGGCAGTAAAAATTGTAATCTCGCGGCCGAAGTCGTCGCGCACAATTTTTGTCGTGGTGCCTGTGGTTGTTTGCGCGCTGGAGCTCTGCTTCCCGTACACATATCGTTCTTGCTGGCGCTGGCCGGCACCTTGAACAATTACTTGCGTCAAGCGGCTTTCCGTATCGTAGGTTGCCTGGCGCAATACACCGTTGGTCTGTGCTTGCCATAGCAGCTGGCCAGCGGTGTCGAAGGCTCGGCGTTGCTCGGGCAAATAGCCCGGTGTGCCCGCCTCCCCATCGCCAAGCTCCACGGCACGTCCCAACACGTCGTGGCTAATGCTGCGTTGGGTAATGGTTTTGCCTTGCGCATCGAGCTGCGTTACGCGCTGCAACATACCCAGGAAATGATAGGTATAGCGGCTGGCAAGCCCTTGCTCATTGCGCACGAAGGCTGCACGACCAGCGTCGTCATACTGAATCTGGCTGGTAGCGCCGCCGGGCTGAATCAGAGCCGTCATAAAACTCCCCAACCCATCCCAGCTAATGCGCGTGATATCGGAATCAGCCGGGCTATTACCCGCACCATCGGCAAGCGGCCCATCGATTTCGACAAGCACGCTACGGCCATTGATGAGCTTGTAGCGGTATGTGGTGGTTCTGCTGATGGCCGTTGGTGCATCGTTCCCAACACTCGGTGCCCAGCCGGTTTCATTTACGCTGAGTAATTGGCCCAAGGCGTTGCTGGTGAGCGTAGTTTGTCTCTCGCGACCCGGCATAACGCTTGGGCGGGAAATCTGTAATACAGGTGTTGATGCTGGGGTTGGTGCCGTAGTTGATGCTGTGGATGATGCCGTAGTTGATACAGAACTTGACCCAGGCATTGATGCTGCAGCCGAAGAATAAACATAACGCGTACGCCACTGTGCTGGCTGTGCCTTGCCGCTAACATAAGCCACCGTGCTCTCGCCAACCATGATTCCCTTGTCGTCAAGCGCCGTTCTTGTAGCCTCGATCGGCTCCCCAGCCTGGTTAAGGCGCATTGTTTCAATCAAACGACCTAGCTTGTCATAGGCATACCGCACATTGGTGTCTCCACACTCACTGCATCCCGCACCCAGAACTTCAAGCAACCGGTATTGGCTATTGATGATGGCGTGGCGATACACCGTGGTTTGCCCCAGGCTATTGGTAACAACCGTGCGCCCTGGCGTGCTGTGGTCAAGTGTGAGTTGGCCGATGCCGGTGTTGTCTTGCAGGCGGGCCGGTTGCAAAGGCTTGCCCTGGCTATCGGCTTGCAGACGGGCAGGAGTGCCTTTTACCGTCAGGATGGCTTTGCCGTTGGTGTCGTAGAGGTAGGTGCTGATGCGTTGGTTAGGTTGTGGTTCGACACCAGCCGACGCCACACTGATGCCACTTAAGAAAGTAGGCCACTGCGCATCTTCATAATGATAAAGACGGCTGCCGGTGTTGCCCGGATAAACCACTTTTGTCATATTGGCCAGCACGCTTGACTTAGGTACTGTCGAGCCGCTGGGCAAAGCACTGCCATAGGCATACGCATACCGCCCCACCGGGCTGTCGATGGTCATGACGCCACGAAACCCTGCTGAGCTTTTATTGTCGGCCCCTGCACTTTTACGTGACGGATACTGCAACTTCAATTGCCGCCCCTGGGGGTCGGTCACTTGCACCAGCATGCCTTTCGGGTCGTGTTGCAGGCTGACGAATTCACCTGTCGGTACGGCAATCTGCACCAGCTTACCAATATTATTAAAACTCAATACCCGGCCATTGGCCCATGTCCAGACGTATTCATCCCCTCGTGTCGTGGCATCGATACGCAAGGTGCCATCTGCGGGGTTGTTGGTGGAGCACAAGCTACGATTGTTGGGGTCGCGATTAAAAATGATGCGGGTGCCGTCGGCCTGGATGATCTGCACTGTGTTGCCGATGGCATATAGATCGGTTTCATAGGAGAGCTTCCAGCCGCGCCCCAGGATGCCGGTGGTGGTGCCGACTGTGCTGTAGGCGCTGTTGTAGTGCCGGACAATTTCCAACCCCAGTACACCGGGCAAAGCTGGCAGGTCTTCTTCGCGCTGGTATTTATTGCCGGTGATGATGTTGATGGGGTTGCCGACTCCCTGGTTGGTGCCGGATTGGTGGCCTAAGGTTGCAGGGCCGGTACCGCATGTGGTGGCACCGGCATCACCAGGGCCGCAACTGCCGAAGGCTGCCTGGGCTGGTAGTGTGCCTGCGATCAATATCACCAAGCACGCTGCTGAGAAGATTGATGCTGCCTGGCGTGAATAGCAACTTAAACGGGGAAGACAAGGCATTGAAAAAGGCATGGGAGCGCAGCTAGAAAAAATATCAACCCGCATGCTCCGCAATGCACGAAGGTAAATCCAACCTTATTTGCACTATTGATTCTTGTTGAGAATTTGAATTGTTACCCAACCCATTTGACATTTCACTCGAGATGCATAATAGTACGATCGTTCGCTTTATCTAATCGATTGATTTCGTTGAGGTTATTCAAGTGGCAACATCACTGGAAGCGAAGCAAAAGCTATTGCGAAAGGGTGAGCTAACCCGTGCGGCGATTCTCGATGCAGCCCTTGATCTCGCCAGCCGCAATGGTTTGGAGGGCTTGACGATCGGGTTGCTGGCCGAGCGCATGCAGATGAGTAAATCGGGCGTTTTTGCCCATTTCGGTTCGCGTGAGGAGTTGCAGATTGCCGTGTTAAAGCTGTATCACGAGCAGTTTGAACAGGAAGTGTTCAACCCCAGCATGCGTGAAATACGCGGCTTGCCGCGCCTGCAAGGCTTATTTTCCAGATGGATCAAGCGGGTGACGGTGGAAATTGCTTCCGGCTGTATCTACATTAGTGGTGCTGCCGAATATGATGATCGGCCCGGGCCGATCCGGGAGGCACTGGTGGGCATGGTGCTGACCTGGCAAGACGTGCTGCTGCGTTGCGTGAGGCAGGCCACCGAAAAAGGGGATTTGCGTGCTGATACCGATCCCTACCAACTGGTGTTTGACATGTACGGCTTGGTGCTGGCATTGCATCACGATGCCCGCTTCATCAAACGTGACGGCAGCGTCGAACGCGCTTTTACCGGTTTTGAGCGGTTACTTAATAGTTACCGCGCCGCCCCCAAATTACCAAGTCATTCCAGCATCCAACCTTCATACTTTTAGCCGGGAGAACATCATGGGTCAATACACTGCACCGCTACGCGATATGCACTTCGTTCTGCATGAACTGTTGGGTGTCGAACAGGTGTTAAAAGAGCTGCCGTCGCATGCCGAGATCGATGCCGATTTTGTGGATCAGATTCTGGAAGAGGGTGGGAAATTTGCTTCGCAAGTGTTGTTTCCGCTTAACCACTCGGGTGACCGTGAAGGCTGCCGGCTAGATCAGGCCACCCATGAAGTAACGCCGCCAAAGGGTTTCAAGGAGGCGTACAAGCACTATATCGATGCAGGCTGGCCGGCGCTGTCTGCCGATCCGCAGTTTGGAGGGCAGGGCTTGCCGATCGTGGTGAACAATTCTTTCTATGAAATGCTCAATGCAGCCAACCAGTCCTGGACGATGTATCCGGGCTTGTCGCATGGCGCTTATGAATGCCTGCATGAGCATGGCAGCGAAGCAATGAAGGCATTGTATTTGCCCAAGCTGGTATCTGGCGAATGGACGGGCACGATGTGCCTGACCGAGCCGCATTGCGGCACTGATTTGGGCATGTTGCGTTCCAAGGCGGTGCCGCAGGCCGACGGCTCTTACAAGATCAGCGGTGGGAAGATTTTTATCTCTGCTGGCGAGCATGATATGGCGGTCAATATCTTGCATCTGGTGCTGGCACGCCTGCCGGATGCGCCACCCGGCACCAAGGGAATTTCACTATTCCTGGTGCCTAAATTTTTGCCTAATGCCGATGGTTCGTTGGGCGCGCGCAATCCAATCTTTTGTGGTGCGCTGGAAGAAAAAATGGGCATCCATGGTAATTCCACCTGCCAGATGAATCTGGATGACGCCATCGGCTGGCTCATCGGCGAGCCTAACCGGGGCTTGAGTGCCATGTTCGTGATGATGAATGCAGCACGCTTGGGCGTGGGCATGCAATCGCTGGGGCTGACCGAAGTGGCTTACCAAAATGCCCTCGTCTATGCAAAAGACCGGCTGCAAATGCGCAGCCTCTCGGGTGCAAAAGCACCGGACAAACCGGCTGACCCGATCATTCATCATCCGGATGTGCGGCGCATGCTTTTAACAGCCAAAGCTTATGCCGAGGGTGGTCGGGCATTTACTTCCTATGTCGCATTGCAGATCGACCGGGAATTAAATCATCCCGACGAAGCTGTGCGTAAGGACGCCGCCGACCAGGTAGCCCTTCTTACCCCAATCGTGAAATCCTTCATTACCGATAACGCCTGGATTGCGACCTCCGAAGCGCTGCAAGTGTTCGGCGGCCATGGCTATATCAGCGAGTGGGGTATGGAGCAGTATGTGCGTGATGCGCGCATCAACATGATTTATGAAGGCACCAACACGATCCAGTCGCTTGATCTGCTGGGGCGAAAAATATTGACAGATAACGGTGCCAAGCTCAAGAAATTTGGTGCGCAGGTGGAAGCTTTTATTGATGAGAACGGTTTGGACGAAGCGATGTCAGAGTTTATTACGCCGTTGGCGGACATTGGTGAAAAAGTCACTAAGCTGACGATGGAAATCGGCATGAAAGCCATGCAAAATCCGGATGAGGTAGGCGCTGCCTGTGTGCCGTATTTGAGGGTCGTGGGGCATTTGGTGTACGCCTACTTCTTTGCCCGCATGGCAAAAATTGCATTGCAAAAAGAGGCACAGAGTGTGCGTGACAATATTGCTTGCGACCCTTTTTACCAATCCAAGCTGGGTACCGCGCGGTTTTATTTTGCGCGATTATTGCCGGAGACGGCGATGCTGATTCGCCAGGCACGTTCGGGAGCATCCAGCCTGATGGCCCTCGACGCCGCATTGATCTGATCACCGCAGTACTTAAAAATTATTTAAAGAATTACTCAAGGAATTATTTATGTCCAATTTCATCGTTAAAAAAGTGGCTGTGCTTGGTGCAGGTGTTATGGGCGCACAAATTGCAGCGCATTGCATCAATGCCCGCGTGCCGGTAATGCTATTCGATTTGCCGGCAAAGCCGGAGCAAGGTGGTGCAGGGCAAAAAAACGGCATCGTGCTGCGCGCAATCGAGACCCTGAAAAAACTGAGTCCGGCGCCGCTGGGTAATCGTGATGATGCGGCGTTCATTGAGGTGGCAAACTATGAAGACGATCTTGAGCGTCTGAAAGAGTGCGACCTCATCATCGAGGCAATCGCCGAGCGCATGGATTGGAAACACGATCTGTATAAAAAGGTTGCACCCTATATTGCGCCGGATGCGATCTTTGCCTCCAACACTTCCGGCTTGTCGATCACTGCGTTGTCCGAAGGGTTCGATGCAGGGTTGAAAGCCCGCTTCTGCGGGGTGCATTTTTTTAACCCACCACGCTACATGCACTTGGCTGAGTTAATTCCCACTGCCGCTACCCGCCCGGAAATTCTTGACCAGCTCGAAAGCTTTTTGACGTCCACATTGGGCAAAGGGGTGGTGCGTGCCAAGGACACACCGAATTTTATTGCCAACCGCGTAGGCGTGTTCGGCATGCTGGCAACCATTCATGAGGCGCAGAAATATGGCCTCTCTTGCGATGTAGTGGATGACCTGACCGGCGCAAAGCTGGGACGGGCAAAGTCGGGCACGTTCCGCACGGCCGATGTGGTCGGTCTGGATACGATGGGCCATGTCATCAAGACCATGCAGGACACCCTACCGGAAGACCCGTTCTTCGAGGTGTACAAGACGCCTGCGGTGCTGACCGGCTTAATCGGTGCCGGCGCATTAGGACAAAAAACCGGAGCAGGGTTTTATAAAAAAGTGGGTAAGGATATTTTACGGCTTGATCCTGCCACAGGCGGCTATGTGCCGGGTGGTGGCAAGGCCGACGACCTGATCGTTCGCTTCTTGAAAGAAAAAGACCCGGTCAAACGCATGAAGGCGCTGCATGATTCGAGCAATCCGCAGGCAAAATTCCTGTGGGCGATTTATCGGGACACCTTTCACTATATAGCGGTGCATCTGGAAGCCATTGCCGACAATGCCCGTGATATCGACTTTGCCTTACGATGGGGTTTTGGCTGGAATCAAGGGCCGTTTGAAACCTGGCAAGCAGCGGGTTGGCAGCAGGTGGCCGGTTGGGTGAAGGAAGATATTGAATCCGGCCAAGCGCTGTCCAGTGTGCCACTGCCGGCGTGGGTGTTCGATGGGCGTACCGGCGTACACACGCCCGAAGGCTCGTTCTCGGTAGTGCGTAAGGCTTACGTGCTGCCTTCCACGTTGCCTGTCTATGCGCGCCAGGTATTTCGCGCGCCGCTGCTGGGAGCCGACCTGCCTAATGGCACTACGGCAGGCACGACGGTTTTTGAAGATGCATCAATACGGTTGTGGCACCAGGACGATGAAATATTGATCTTGTCGTTCAAGACCAAAATGCACGTCATCAGCAGTGAAGTGGTCAGTGGCATGGTCAGGGCAATTAGCGAAGCCGAGAAGCATTACAAAGGGTTGGTGCTGTGGCAAGCCGATGCCGCACAGGGTGGGCCGTTTTCTGCGGGTGCAGATTTGAAGGAAATGCTGCCGCTCTTTATGTCGGGCGGGGTCAAACTGATCGAGCCGGAAATAGCAAAGCTGCAGGATGCGCATCAGGCCGTGAAGTACGCCCAGGTGCCGGTGGTGGTGGCGGTAGCTGGCTTGGCATTGGGTGGTGGGTGTGAGCTGATGTTGCATGCGGCAAAGAGGGTGGCAGCGCTGGAATCCTATGTTGGTCTGGTGGAGGTTGGTGTGGGGCTGATACCAGGTGGCGGGGGCTTGAAGGAGGCAGCGGTTCGGGCTGCTGCCGACGCCAAGGGCAATGATATTTTTCCATTCCTGAAAACTTGCTTTACCAGTGCAGCGACTGCTGCGGTATCAAAATCGGCTATCGAAGCGCGGGCAATGGGCTATCTACAATCAGACGACGTGATTGTTTTCAATCCGCACGAGTTGCTGCACGTTGCCAAGAACGAGGCTCTTGCCTTGTTCGACGCCGGGTATCGGCCACCGATGCGCGCACTGGTGCCGGTAGTGGGTCGCCATGGCGTGGCAAACATCATGGCGCAATTGGTCAACATGCGTGATGGCGGGTTCATTTCAGCCCATGACTATAAGCTTGGCCAGATGATTGCAGAGGTGGTGTGCGGTGGCGATGTGGAAGAAGGCACGCTTGTGTCGGAGCAGTGGCTGCTCGACGCTGAACGCCGCGCTTTCATGACGCTGCTTGCTCATCCAAAGACGCAGGAGCGGATCATGGGAATGCTGCAGACTGGAAAACCCGTGCGTAATTAAACCCGTCATAGAGCTTTTGCTTTTCCAATTTAATACTGAGAAAGACACCATGAGCCAACTACAACAAGCCTACATTGTGGCCGCGACCCGCTCCCCGATCGGCAAAGCGCCCCGTGGCATGTTTCGTTATACCCGGCCAGACGATCTGCTGGTATCGGTCTTGCAATCGGCACTGGCCCAGGTGCCCGGCCTTGATCCGGCCCTGATCGAAGACGCTATCGTCGGTTGCTCCTTTCCCGAGGGCGCGCAGGGCTTGAACATGGCGCGCAATGCCGTGCTGCTGGCCGGTTTACCCAATACGGTCGGTGGCGTAACGGTGAATCGTTATTGTGCCTCCGGCATCACTGCAATTGCCATGGCAGCCGACCGGATTCGCGTGGGGCAGGCCGACGTGATGATCGCGGCTGGTGCCGAATCCATGTCGATGGTGCCGATGATGGGGTTTCATCCATCGGTCAACCCGCGGGTGTTTGAAGACGAACACGTCGGCATGGCTTATGGCATGGGCCTGACCGCTGAAAAGGTTGCCAACCAGTGGAAAGTTTCACGCGAAGCCCAAGACCAGTTTGCGTTGGCGTCACACCAAAAAGCGCTCGCTGCGCAACAGGCGGGTGAATTTGATGCAGAAATGACGGCTATCGATATTGTCCAGCGTACGCCTAATACCGCAACCGGCCAGGTGGATATCACGCACCGCACGGTACGCCAGGATGAAGGAGCGCGGGCCGATACGACCCTGGCCGCACTGGAAAAACTACGCCCGGTGTTTGCAGCAAAAGGGTCGGTAACTGCAGGCAATAGCTCGCAAATGTCTGACGGTGCCGGCGCCGTGATTTTAGTCAGCGAGCGCATCCTGAAGCAATGCAATTTAGTGCCCTTGGCCCGCTTTGTTTCTTTTTCCGTGCGCGGCGTGCCACCAGAGATCATGGGCATCGGCCCAAAAGAAGCGATACCAGCAGCATTAAAAGCGGGCGGGCTGACGTTGGATCAAATCGACTGGTTTGAATTAAATGAAGCCTTTGCAGCACAGGCCATTGCAGTGATTCAGGATCTGGGCCTCGACCCTGCCAAGGTCAATCCGATGGGGGGCGCCATCGCGCTTGGTCACCCGTTGGGAGCAACCGGCGCCATTCGTGCCGCAACCGTGATCCATGCAATGCAACGCCAGAAACTCAAGTACGGCATGGTGACAATGTGCGTAGGCACCGGCATGGGTGCAGCCGGTATTTTTGAGCGAATGTAAGCTAACCAGGAAGGCAGGGCACCATGGACAACGACATTGGCATCAGCACTGAAAAACGCGATGGTGTGCTCACATTGCACTTTGACCGGCTGCAGAAAAAAAATGCCATTACCGCTGCCATGTATCAGGCCATGGCAAATGGATTGATCGATGCCGAAGCCGACGATGCCATCCGGGTTGTGCTCATTACCGGGCACCCCCAAGTGTTCACGGCCGGTAACGACCTGGAAGATTTCACGAGGAATTTACCGCTGCGCGCCGATAGCCCGGTGTTCCAGTTCATGCGCCAAATGGTGCATGCCACCAAGCCGATTGTTGCCGCTGTTTCGGGTGCGGCCGTCGGTATAGGCACCACCTTGCTATTGCATTGTGATCTGGTCTATGCAGCCGATAACGCACGTTTTAGCCTGCCGTTTGCACAACTCGGGTTATGCCCGGAATTTGGATCGAGCCTGTTATTGCAACAGACTGCCGGCTTTCAACATGCGGCGGAAAAGTTGATGCTGGGTGAGGCCTTTTCTGCTGAAGAAGCGTGCCGGATGGGAATTGTCAATCAAGTGGTGAGCACCGATGCGCTGCCTGAATTGGCTTTGGCACAAGCAATGAAGCTGGCAGCCTTGCCGGCTTCTTCTCTACGCATGACGAAACACCTGATGAAAGCGAGCAGCCGGCCGGCAATCGAGGCAAAAATTGAAGAGGAAAATGCCGCGTTCGGCCGGTTGCTACAGGCACATGACGCGCAAAAAGCGATTTCGACATTCCTTGAACGTCGTAAGCCATCACTCGATTGATATATACTTGGCATATCACTTGCGGGGAATTCATGCGTACGTTAGTCGACATTCCAGAACAGCAAATAAAACTGCTCACCTCAATTGCAGCATCTAAAAGTATTTCCCGAGCTGAAGTCATTCGCCGGGCAATTGCTGCTTACGTTGAAAAAAACGGTGTGAATACCGAAGAGGCATTTGGTGTCTTAAAAAATGCGACTCAAGATGGTGTGGCTTATCAAGATCAGATCAGATCCGAATGGTGAAAGCGTTATTCGACACTAATATTTTGATCGACTATCTTCAGGGCATCAGTTCTGCCCAGGTCGAGCTTGGAAGCTATACCGATAAAGCGATTAGTACGATTACATGGATGGAGGTAATAGTTGGCGCGACCGCTGAGAATGAGCAAATCATTCGGCGCTTCCTGGCTTCTTTTGCTGTAATTTCCGTAAATGAAGAAATCAGTGAACTTGCGGTATCGATACGCCGCCGACAAAAAATCAGGCTACCGGATGCCATCATATTGGCGACTGCTTCGTTTGAAAAAAGAATTTTGGTGACGCGAAACACCAGGGATTTTGATGCATCATCGCCGGGGATTCGTATTCCCTATCATCTGATTGCCTGAGGCATGGAGTGATAAAACACTGTGAACGCTACGCCGATTTCAAAGAAAACATGAATCCAACACATCGAAAAACGCTGTCTCATCTGATAAAAGCGGCAACCGCAAGCATAACGGCGGCAACATTAGCAGGCTGCATGACGCCACAAGCCACTGCCTACGACAACGAAGAGTTTGTTTCCGGCAACGCGTATTCGCATAGCTTTGCGGGCACCGGGCCGGCTACTTGTGAAGCAGCGCGCCGTGCCTTGTTAAGCCAAGGCTACATCGTTACCGAAGCGACTGCCACGCAAGTAACAGGGAATAAAAAATTCCAGCGTGATCGCAATTCTCATGCGCAGATCGACTTCAGCGTTGTTTGCGCGCCTAATAGCGAAGGCAGCAACACCACAACTGCATTTGCGAACGCCGTGCGCCAGACATATTCCTTGAAAAAAAGCAGCACTTCAGCCAGCGTTGGCGTGGGTATGCTGGGCTCAGTATCAATGCCGGTTGGCTCTTCCGATGAGTCGATCGTAAAAATCGGCGCTGAAACAATATCCTCAGAAAAATTTTACGCGCAGTTTTTTGAGAGGGTAGAAACTTACTTGGATGTGGTGGCGCCGGTTAAGGTAGAGCAAGGAGCAGAACCCTTAGTGCCTGAGAAGTAAGCCTTTTCCCTAACAATTAAATAGTTCCGAGATGACAACAATTTATTTGCAAAGTGATATCATATTGCAATGCGATCCGATTTCCAGTTCCATTTCCTGATTGTCAATGACGCTGCGCCGATGCGCAACGTTGTCATTCATTTGCTCAAGGAATTGGGTTATCTAAAGATTTCGGAAGCCATTGATGGTGCCATGGCGTTGCGCGCATTTAAAAATGCGCAAGTCGTGGGCGCACCGATCAATTTTGTTATTACCGATTGCGCCATGCCGGTCATGAATGGCCTGGATCTGATTCGTACGATCCGCTCAACACCGGAGCTGGCAGAATTGCCGGTGTTGATGGTTACGCCCCAAGCCAAACGAGAAAATATCCTGGCTGCCATGGAAGTAGGAACCGATGATTACATCGTGCGCCCATTTAGTGCTGCCGCATTGGGCCGCAAGCTTGATCGGATTCTTTCGCAGAAAGCAGCGACTCATTAGCTGTCCCTAGACTACAATACCACCCGAAGCAAGCCAAGGCAGCCGCTGGCGAACGGTTGTTCGCGGGAGGAAGGTCCGGACTCCATAAAGCAGGGTGACGGTTAACGGCCGTCCGCCGTGAGGCGAGGAATAGGGCCACAGAGACGAGTCTTTGGGACCGGGGAGAGCAAGCTGCTCCCTGCGTCACAAAGGGTGAAACGCGGTAACCTCCACCCGGAGCAATTTCAAATAGGCACGCGTTGAGGCTGCTCGCGGAGCGTGCGGGTAGAAAGCTTGAGCCGTGGAGTAATTTACGGCCTAGAGGAATGGCTGCCATAACGATTGGTTCACGCCAGTCGTCGTAACAGAATCCGGCCTATCGGCTTGCTTCACTTTGCTTTTGTAAGAACATATTCACCGCTTGCTGTCCGAGAGCCGGATCATCGGTAAAAAATCCATCGATCCCTGCTTCAAGATAAGCAGTGATTTCTGCAATGCCATTGCCACGTTGGCTCGGTGATGCGATATCGCCCCTGCGCAATGCAGAAGGCAAAAAGGGGTTTTCGGGGCGCATGGTAAAGACATGCACTTTCAGCCCCGCCGCGCGGGCGTTGGCGACGAATGCAGTGGGGCGCGCTAGATTATTCCGGGAGTCACGCGCAATCACCACTTCCTTGTAAGGCGCGACAAACTCGGCATAGCGCGCGATTTCAAGTAACCCGGCTGGTGTAATCAGATCGGCATAAGTACGGCTGTCTCCGGCGGCTGTAAAGTCGTATGGACGCTTATCGAGATAATCAATTAATTGCACCAGGCGTATCGATGTCATGGCACGCAAGGCTTTGAGATTTGCTACTTCAAATGACTGGATCAGTACTGGTGCGTCAGCGCCTGTATAGCCGTTTTCCTGCAATTGCTCAACCAGCCGCTTTTCAAGAGGCAAACCAACCGACTGGAAATAGCTCGGATGCTTGGTTTCTGGATAGATACCTATCACTCTGCCGCACAAGCGGCTTTGATGCTGGGCAAGGTCGATGATTTCCTGCAAGGTCGGAATGTCGAACTGGTCGTCATACGCCGTATTTTGCGGCCGGTTTAAAGGGATGCGCTCCCTGGCTCGTAGGGTTTTGAGTTCGGCCAGGGTCAAATCTTCAGTGAACCAGCCTTTTACCGTAACGCCATCGATTATTTTTGTGCTGAATCGATCGGAAAATTCTGGCTTGTAGGCTATGTTGGTGGTGCCTGAAATCTCGTTTTCATGGCGTGCTACTAGCACGCCATCTTTGGTTGCTACCAAATCTGGTTCGATCAAGTCTGCACCGTCGTCGATGGCGCGTTGATAAGACGCCAGCGTATGCTCTGGTCGGAATGCCGGGGCGCCGCGATGGCCTGCAACGATCGGCCGATGTGGCCACCTTACCAAGCATTCTTCTGACTGATTCATATGCCCTGTTGTAAAGTCATGCATGGCGCAACCTTAACAAGAAGATGCAATCATGGCAAAAAAAGAAAAGCTTGACCCAGAAACATTGGCATTGATTGAATGGTGTATCGAAGTCGAAGGCTTTTTGGTGGCCGGTGGTGCAACGGTGGCGGAGGCACAAGACCATATCGAGGAACAGATCGACTGGTTCACCGATCAATTTTTTGAAGGCATGACGCCAGAACAGGCTGCCAAGGAAGCCTTGGCATAATAGATCGATAACCCCAACTTTATACGGGAAGCACATGAATCTCTATCACGGCCTCACACCAATCATCTCTCTCATTGCGGGCATACTGATTTTAGTCATGCCGCGTTTGTTGAACTTTATCGTTGCACTGTATCTGATTGCAATTGGCGTAATCGGTTTGATAGGCCCCAACGGCCTGCGCATATAACGCTTTCCTCACTATGTAGGCATCATGAATCCTAAAGATAGTCCAAATTTAGCGCATCCGATACAGCGCACCGCGTTAGTGCTCCAAGGCGGGGGGGCGTTAGGCGCTTACCAAGCCGGCGTTTATCAGGCACTGCACGAAAACGATCTGACACCAGACTGGGTGGTTGGCACATCCATTGGCGCCATCAACGGCGCCTTGATCGCTGGCAATAAAGCGCAGGATCGCGTGGATCGGTTGAAGCAATTCTGGGAAAGGGTATCCCGTGCCGATGTTATCGACATGAATCGGGTAACCGATCCTGTGCGCCAAGCCAATACCTGGCTAGGAACCGTCAGCACCATGTTGCAGGGTGCCAATGGATTTTTTTCTCCGCGGTTCATGAACATGTTTGCCGCCGGTATGCCTGTCAAGCCCGACCATGCCAGCTTCTACGATACCAGCCCGCTTGCCGCGACTTTGCAGGAACTAATCAATTTCGATTACCTACACTCGCCGGCCAGCATCCGATTGACTGTCAATGCAGTCAAAGTCGTTTCGGGCCAGCTGGTATGTTTTGATAGCCAGAAGCAACCGATTGCAGTCGAACACATCATGGCCAGCGGCGCGCTTCCACCAGGATTTGCTCCGGTACGCATCAACGGCGATTTGTACTGGGACGGCGGGCTCTACTCCAATACCCCGCTCGAGACCGTGCTGGACGATGAACCTATTTGCAATACTCTGTGTTTTATGGTCGATCTTTGGAATCCGGTCGGGCCGGAGCCAACGACGATGGATGAAGTCGCTACCCGCCAAAAAGACATCATGTATGCCTCACGCTCAACCGGGCATATTGATAATTATCTACGGCAGCATCGTCTGCAACGCATGGTCCGGCACTATTACAACAAGTTGCCACCAGAAATGCGAACGAGCGAAGACACGCGAATGCTCGAAGCTTTGGGTTGCAATACGACCATTCACGTGGTGCGTATCCCTTATGGCGGCCAGGATTGGCAAATGGCGGCGAAAGACATTAATTTTTCCAGGGGCTCACTGGAATGGCGCTGGCAGCAAGGCTACCAGGACGGCAAGCGTGCAATCGACCAGGCCGCCTGGTTGAAGAAAGTTGACGACGATGTCGGCGTGGTCGTGCACGATTTGCAACCGGCTTAGTACTTTACTGCATGCTCCAGCCGTGGCTGACAATCACGGATTGACCGGTCAATGCATTGGTGGGGAAGGCTGCCAGGAACAATGCAACCTGAGCTACATCGTCAACAGTGGTGAATTCACCATCGACCGTATCTTTCAGCATCACTTTGCTGATGACGTCAGCCTCGCTGATGTCAAGCGTTTTTGCCTGCTCCGGAATTTGCTTATCTACAAGCGGGGTACGCACAAAACCAGGGCAAATCACGTTGGAACGGATATTGTACTGCGCGCCCTCCTTGGCGACCACCTTGGCCAGACCGAGCAACCCATGCTTCGCAGCGACGTATGGCCCCTTCAACGGCGAGGCTTCGTGGGAATGCACCGAGCCCATGTAAATGATTGAGCCGCCGCGCCCACCTTTGATCATCGCGCGCATGCATGCCCGTGTAGTCAGGAATGCACCATCCAGATGGATTGCCAGCATGCGGCGCCAATCGGTCAATGCCAGATCAACAAGCGGGCTGATGATCTGGATGCCGGCGTTGGAAATCAGCACATCGACCCCGCCATAAGCAGCCACGGTTTCGGCAATGCCAGCATCGACTTGGGCTTCGTCGGTCACGTTCATGGCAACGCCCATGGCAACCCCGCCGTTTTTCATGATTTCTGCAGCGGTAGCCTGGGCAGCATCAAGCTTCAGGTCGGCAATGACGACCCTAGCACCGGCGCGCGCGTAGGCAAGTGCAATTTCCTGGCCGATGCCACTGGCAGCACCAGTAATGACAGCTACTTTATTCTCAAGTTGCATGACGATCCTTTAAACGGGTTGGTTAAACAAAAGGCTTAAAAAGTGAATTGTCACCCATCGTAACGAGAAACACATGTGTATGGCTAATGCTCTGCTTTCAACCTCAGCGGTAACCTCATAATTAAACAGAGAATTGCGAAAAAAACAGGATTTTTTCGGAATTTGCTAAGTCCTTGACTCTATTGAAAAAATACGTGATTTAACGACAGAGTATTACTTGACTGCAAATAATTCATCCTCTAAAGTGGGCAACAGTGTGAAATTGTGTGAATAAGTGGGGCAAAATGATGGTGCCGCGCGATTTGCAAAATAAATACTGATGTTTGGAAATCAGCGACAACGGCCGTTTCGCATGCATTTACAGGGTGGGAGTCAAAGTGTTTCAAGGCGCGTCAGCATTAAACCTCGATGCAAAAGGACGGATGTCAATTCCGGCCCGGCATCGCGACGTGCTGGCTATGCAATGTGAAGGTCGTTTGACGCTGACACGACATCCGCACGGATGCCTGTTGTTCTTCCCACGTCCGGTGTGGGAAAGCCACCGTCAGCAGATTGCTGCCTGGCCGATGTCGGCTCGGGCCTGGCAACGCATATTTCTCGGCAATGCTTCCGATGTCGAAATGGATAGCGCCGGACGAATCCTGGTTGCTCCCGAATTGCGCACAGCAGTCGGGCTCTCGCGCGAAGTGATGTTGCTTGGAATGGGTAGCCACTTTGAAATTTGGGATGCCGCGAAACTCGCTGATAGCGAATCGGAGGCAATTGCCGGCGGCTTGCCCGATGTTTTGGCTAATTTTTCTTTCTGATTACCGTGACAACTAATCCGGAAGCATCCGCTTTTATGCACCGCACGGTCTTGCTGGAAGAGGCTGTGGAGGCACTCGATTGCACCGGTGCCCGCGCCGACGGTATCTATGTGGATGGTACGTTTGGTCGCGGTGGGCACAGCCGGGCGTTGTTGGCACGTCTGGGTAGTAGGGCGCGGTTGATCGCTTTTGACAAAGACCCGCAGGCAATTGCTTGCGCGCTCACCATCGAGGATGGTCGTTTCGAGAGCGTCCACGACAGCTTTGCGGCGGCAAGCGCTGCCTTGGCCGAGCATGGCATTCATCACGTTGATGGTGTCTTGCTTGATTTGGGCATTTCATCGCCACAGGTCGACGATGCTGCACGTGGTTTTTCTTTCCGCATCGATGGGCCCCTGGATATGCGTATGAATACCAGCCAGGGAATATCGGCAGCACAATGGTTAGCCGACGAAACAGAACAGAATATTGAGAAAGTGATTAGACGTTATGGGGAAGAACGGTTTGCTTTTCAGATTGCAAAGGCGATTGCAGCTCGCCGGACAATCGAGCCAATTTCAACCACACGGCAGCTTGCCGAGCTCGTGGCACGCACTGTCAAAACACGCGAAAAAGGTAAAGACCCGGCCACTCGTACCTTTCAGGCTATCCGGATTTACATCAATCAAGAGCTTGAAGAGCTCGAAGTAGGGCTCGAGGCAATCTATCGCTATTTGGCGCCCGGTGCGCGCTTGGTGGTGATCAGTTTTCATTCGCTGGAAGACCGTATCGTCAAGCAATTCATGGCGTCCAAGGCCAATGTGCCGCAGCCTGATCGGCGGTTGCCGATTCGCGCAGCGGATCTGCCACAGCCCGAAATGCGGCTGATCGGGCGTCTTAAGCCTTCGCTTGATGAGGTTGCCGGCAACCCCCGCGCACGTTCGGCAGTCATGCGCGTGGCGCAGCGGTTGCCATGTGTTGAAAGGCCGGCATGAACTCCCGCCTGAATTTTGTTGCAACAGTGCTGTTGGTACTGTGCGCATTGTCGCTGGTGAAGGCGCAATACTATGCACGCAGCCAGTTTATCCAGTTGGAGCGGCTACAGGCAACAGCGCGCCAGCTTGATATCGAATGGTCGCAATTGGAGCTTGATCAGTCGACCCTGGGCAAACACGCCCGCATCGAGGCAACGGCACGGCAGGAATTAAAAATGATGCCCGTGTCGGCACCACGCACGCAATATCTGACAGCTGGCGCTGGAGTGGAGGTTAAATGAGCCGTCATGCCCAGAATGGACGCAGTAGCGGTGCTAGCCGCACAAACCGTACTACGGCCAACCGTGGTGCGCCGTTTTCTGCTAATCCGATGCTTGCAGTGAAGCTGCCGGTATGGCGCAGCCGGCTGGTGCTGTTTGCGATGTTCGTGGCATTTGCGGCATTAGCCGGACGTGCGATGTGGCTGCAGGGTATTTCCAATGAATTTCTGCAAAAGCAGGGCGCTTCGCGCTATGCGCGCACCCTGGAGCTGCCTGCTACCCGCGGCAAGATTACCGATCGTCACGGCGAGGTGCTGGCTTCGTCGGTACCGGTCAAAGCAATTTGGGCGATTCCTGACGATGTTCTCGCGGCACCGACCGATAAGTTGCGTCAACTGGCGAAGCTGTTGGACATGCCTGAGCGCGACCTCCATAAAAAACTGGATTCTGACCGCAATTTTGTTTATCTGAAGCGTCAGGTAGAGCAGCCGGTAGTTAACAAAATTCTCGCGCTTGGCATTCCCGGTATTGAAACGCGCAAGGAATATAAGCGGTTTTATCCTGAGTCTGAGGCGATGGCGCACGTGGTGGGCTTTACTAATGTCGAAGATGCCGGGCAGGAGGGCATGGAATTGTCTTCGCAGAAAAAGCTGGCGGGTGTTACCGGTAGTCGTCGGGTCATTAAAGATCGACTCGGGCGTGTGATCGAAGACATCGGCGCAGTGCGTGAACCGCACGATGGCGTGGATTTGACATTATCAATTGATAGCAAGATTCAATACATCGCGTTCTCGCAGCTTAAAGCCGCGGTGGAAAAATCCAAGGCCAAAGCGGGTGGTGTGGTAGTGCTCGACAGCCAAACTGGCGAAGTGCTGGCGCTGGCAAATCTGCCTACCTACAACCCAAACGACCGCTCTTACCTGACTGGTGCCCAGCTGCGCAATCGTGTCATGACCGACACCTTTGAGCCGGGCTCGACCTTGAAGCCGTTCACAATTGCCTTGGCGCTTGAAACCAAGCGCACAACGCCGACTGCCATCTACCAGACCGCGCCCGGAAAAATGACGATCGGCACCGCTACCATCGGCGATTCCCATCCCCATGGTGCACTGACGGTGTCGCAAATCATCCAAAAATCCTCCAACGTCGGCACGGCAAAAATCGCTTTGCAAATGCCCGCGCAAGAGATGTGGGAAATGTTCACCACTATTGGTTTCGGCCAGCAACCCAAGCTTGGCTTCCCCGGTGCCGTAGCCGGACGTGTGCGACCTCACAAATCCTGGCGGCCGATCGAGCAGGCAACGATGAGCTATGGCCATGGCATCTCTGTCTCGCTAATTCAGTTGGCACGTTCTTACACCATTTTTGCGCGCGAAGGCGATGTGATCCCGTTGTCGTTTGTGCGGGTTACCGAGCCTCCGCAGGGGCAGCAGGTGATTAGTGCCCGTACTGCCGCTGCGATGCGGGCAATGTTGGAAAGCGTTGTCAGCCCGGAAGGAACAGCACCTAAAGCCCAGGTTCCTGGCTACCGCGTCGGCGGCAAGACTGGTACTGCCTACAAGGTGGTGGGAGGGCGCTACGTCAATAAATATGTCGCTTCGTTTGTCGGCTTGGCACCCATGTCGAATCCGCGCATTATAGTGGCCGTCATGCTCGATGAGCCCACCGTTGGCGGTCATTATGGCGGTGATGTGGCCGGGCCAGTGTTTGCAGCAGTAACCGCGAATGCATTGCGGTCGATGAATGTAGCACCAGATTCCAACATTACCCACATTATTATTCCCCCGGAAGCGCTAGAGGGGGATCTGTGACAAGTACTGTGTCGGCAAATACCGCCATCGATATCGACACCATTGCCAGCTGGCTTGCCGAAGTTGCGCCTGGTGCTTCATTGACTGCCGATTCCAGGCGGGTAGCACCAGGCGATGTGTTTCTCGCCTATGCACCGGCACCGAAGGAGGGCGTGCTCACCGATGGCAGAGAATTTATCAATCACGCCATCGAACAAGGCGCACGGGCAGTTTTATTCGATGATCAAGCGTTTGCATGGCACAACGAATGGCAGGTGCCACATAGCGGCATCCCCGGATTGCGGCAAGTGGCCGGCACTCTAGCAAATCGTTATTACGCAAACCCTGACCAGGATATGCTGGCCATTGCTGTCACTGGCACCAACGGTAAAACCAGCTGCACCCAATGGCTTGGCAGTGCACTATCGGGTAGCCGCCCTGCGATTGCTACTGTCGTGATTGGCACTTTCGGCGTCGGCTTGTTTAAAGCCGGAAAGGCGCCGGTTTTTGATGCAAATGGCTACACCACGCCGGACGCCGTACAACTTCAGCATGCGCTGGCAACAGCGCGCAAGAATGGTGCCGGCGCACTGGCAATAGAAGCATCATCGATCGGTTTGCACCAAGGGCGCATGACTGGTCTGCATATTGATATTGCGTTGTTTACCAATCTAACGCGCGATCACCTGGATTACCACGGAGATATGGCTGCTTATGAAGCCGCCAAAACCAAGCTGTTCGATTGGCCAGGCTTGAAACACGCGGTCATTAATCTGGACGACCCGATGGGCGTTCGCCTCGTTACCCGCTTACGTGAGCGCGCGCCGTCTGTGCAAATTACCACCTATGGACTGAGCCAAACCGGTGTGGGCACACCTCATTTGTGGGCGTCGGCATTGCGCAATAGTCATGCCGGCACGCAATTTCAGCTACATACGCCGATCGCACTCGCCTCAGGCGTTCAACCGGCACCGATGCAGGTAAAGACGCGATTGGTGGGGGATTTCAATGTCAGCAATGTGCTTGGCGTGTTGGGCGTGTTGCTAGCGAGCGGATTAAGCATGACTGGGGCAATCGCAGCGATCGAAAATTTGCAACCTGTAGCCGGACGCATGCAGCAACTTGGCGCGCCCGAACAGCCGCTAGTGGTGATTGATTATGCGCACACGCCCGATGCGTTAGAAAAGACGCTTGCTTCCTTGCGCCAACTGGCGCAAGGGCGGCATGGCGCTTTATGGTGCGTTTTTGGATGTGGCGGCGACCGAGATTCCGGCAAGCGTGCGCAGATGGGGTCGGTGTCACAGGCGGCTGACCATGTAATCATCACCAGTGACAATCCGCGCAATGAAGCACCGGCTGCAATCATTGCCGATATCGTGGCCGGTAGCGACGCTGCCGGAAAGCCGGTGCCACAAGTGATTGAAGACCGGGCCACGGCAATCCTTTGGGCCCTACGCCACGCAGCCAAGACAGACGTTGTGCTCCTGGCAGGCAAGGGGCATGAAAACACGCAAGAAATCAAAGGCAGAAAACATCATTTTATGGATGCAGAACACGCCGCGCTGGCATTGGCTGCGCGGGCAACAATGAAAGGCGCTGGTTGATGCACTCCACACTCGCACGTTGCCACGCCTGGGTAAGTGGCAGCACCATGACTATCGACGCGACCTTCACAGGTATTTGTACCGACAGTCGCAACGCGGTTGCAGGCAGCCTGTTTGTAGCATTGCGTGGAGAGCGTTTTGATTCGCACGATTTTCTATCGCAAGTAATTGAGCGTGGTGTCGCCGCTGTTGTCGTGGAAGCGGCCACTGATGCCAATAAATTAAGCCACTTCCAAGTGCCGGTTTTAAAAGTGCCCGACACGCGTATTGCTTTGGGTCAGATCGCGCGCGGATGGCGGCAGCAGTTTAGTCTGCCGGTAATCGGGGTTGCCGGTAGTAACGGCAAAACCACCGTCAAGGAGATGATTGCTGCCATTCTGGTTGCCGGCGTCGGTGCCGATCACTGCATGGCAACGCGAGGCAACTTCAATAATGATATCGGTGTGCCTTTGACGCTCATGCGCATCGATGCTGCCACTCGTGCTGCCGTAGTGGAGCTGGGCATGAATCATCCTGGCGAAATAGCTTATTTGTCCGAGTTGGCCGGCCCCACCGTTGGGCTGGTCAACAATGCGCAGCGTGAGCACCAGGAATTTATGGCCACCGTCGAAGCAGTTGCGCAGGAAAATGGCGCGGTCATTTGCAGTTTGCCAGACGATGGCGTGGCGGTGTTTCCGGGTGACGATGTGTATACGCCGTTGTGGCGCAGCCATGCGGCCATGCGCGGCACACGCCGCGTGATGACGTTTGGCTTGAATGATCAATGCGATGTGCACTGCACTTATGTTCCTAATGCTTTCGGCAGCGACATGCAGGTCATGGCAGGCGAGAGCGCTTTTACCGTCGGTTTGTGCGCAGCTGGGGAACATAACGTGCGCAATGCACTCGCAGCAATTGCCTGCACCCTCGCCATCGGTATGCCGCCTGAAGCAATTGTGCGTGGCCTTGAAGCCTTTGCACCGGTGGCCGGGCGCTTGCAGCGCAAGCAGGCCACTGATGGGGCGTTAGTTATTGATGATACGTATAACGCTAACCCTGATTCCGTTCGGGCAGCCATTGATGTGCTCGCGCAGGTTACTGCATCACACAGGCAACGTTTGTTGGTGTTGGGCGACATGGGTGAGGTAGGCAACGATGGTCAGGCATTTCATGAGGAGATTGGTGCCTACGCCCATGCGCAGGGTATCGATTTTCTATTTACGCTCGGCACGCTGGCCGCGCATACAACTCGAGCATTTAATGCGGAGCCTAAATCAGGGGAGATGAATGGCACGCACTTTAATGATATCGATGCCTTGCAGCAAGCGCTTAGTTTGCGTGCCAGGCCGGATGCTGCAATTCTGGTCAAGGGATCGCGGTTCATGAAGATGGAACGCGTCGTGCACCATCTCCTCGGTCAACAAGTACAGGAAATTCATTAACATGCTGCTTTGGTTAGCCCAATTTTTTCAAGATGAGATTGGCCCGTTAAGGGTATTTAATTTCATCACCTTTCGCGCCATGTTCGCCACCATGACGGCGTTGTCGATCGGGCTGATCGCCGGCCCGGCAGTCATTCGAATGCTGGCTCGCCTCAAAGTCGGGCAGGCGGTTCGCCAGGATGGCCCACAAACGCATTTGATTAAAAACGGCACACCTACAATGGGCGGCGTGCTGGTGCTTATTGCCATCGGCGTCTCGACTCTGCTGTGGGCAGATCTTTCCAATCGTTTTGTTTGGGTAGTGTTGGTTGTGACGCTTGGGTTTGGAGCGATCGGCTGGGTCGACGATTATCGCAAAGTAGTTTTTAAAAATCCCAAAGGCATGGCCTCCGGTGAAAAGTATTTTTGGCAATCCCTGATCGGCATTTTGGCTGCCGTGTACCTTGCCTTCTCCGTATCGGCGCCGACGAACTCTGCGTTTTGGGAATTGTTTGTGGCATGGATCGGTTCGGGTCTTAATCTCGACCTGCCGCCCAAGGCTGATTTAATCGTGCCGTTTTTTAAAACCATCAGCTACCCACTCGGCGTCTGGGGTTTCATCGCTCTGACCTATTTCGTGATCGTTGGTACCAGCAACGCTGTAAATTTAACCGACGGACTTGATGGATTAGCCATCATGCCTACTGTCATGGTTGGCACGGCTCTGGGCTTGTTTGCTTATCTGACCGGTAGCGCCACCTATTCCAAGTATCTGTTCATACCGCACATTCCCGGCGCAGGTGAACTCATCATCTTTTGCGGAGCGATGGCCGGCGCCGGCCTGGCATTTTTATGGTTCAACACGCATCCGGCGCAGGTGTTCATGGGCGACGTTGGTGCCTTGGCGCTCGGTGGCGCGTTGGGCACGATTGCGGTGATTGTGCGTCAAGAAATCGTGCTGTTCATCATGGGCGGCATCTTCGTTGTAGAGACGTTATCGGTAATGATGCAGGTGCTTTATTTCAAATTCACACGTCGGCGATTTGGCACCGGCAGACGCATGTTTCTTATGGCACCCCTGCATCATCATTTTGAACAAAAAGGATGGAAAGAAACCCAAGTGGTTGTGCGGTTTTGGATCATTACCATGATGCTAGTGCTGTTCGGTTTGTCTACCTTGAAATTGCGTTGAAAGCGACCCTGCCTCCACTATGAATCATCATGATCAACATGTGCTGGTATTAGGCCTGGGAGAATCCGGGCTGGCCATGGCGTTGTGGCTGGTGCGTTGTGGCGCGCGTGTACGTGTGGCCGATACCCGTGCTGCGCCACCGGCGTTGGCGCAATTGCATGCACAAGCGCCATCCGTGGAATTTATCAGCGGCCTATTCGAGCCAACATTGCTGGACGATGTTGATCTGGTTGCTGTGAGCCCTGGATTGTCGCCGTTGCGGGAGTTGGCAACCATTATTGCCGCCGCAGAAAAAAGCAGCATTACCGTGGTCGGCGAGATCGAACTCTTTGCGCAGGCCTTGAGTGCCCTGCGTAAAGAGCAGGCTTACATGCCCAAAGTTGTTGCCATCACCGGCACCAATGGCAAAACCACTGTTACCCGCCTGACTGGTTTATTGTGTGAAAGAAGTGGCTTGAGTGCTAGGGTGGCCGGCAACATCAGCCCGACAGCCCTGGACGTGTTGCGCGAGACGCTAGAGGGTGCAACAGACATATCTGATGCAGTGCGCGCATTACCACAGGTTTGGATACTCGAGTTGTCGAGCTTCCAGCTGCACTACACTTATACCTTGGCTGCAGATGCAGCGGCGTTACTCAATATTACGCAGGATCACCTGGATTGGCATGGCGACTTGTCAGCCTACATTGAGGCCAAGGCACGCGTGTTTGGTCGAAACACAACTCGGGTACTGAATCGCGATGATCCGCAAGTCATGGCTGCAGGAGCCCCACCTTCGACGGTGGCAAACGTCGTTACCTTTGGCGCTGACGAAGCGCAATGTCTGGATTGCTTCGGACTTCTCACCGAAAACGACATGCAATGGCTGTCGACCGCCGTTGCAGCCGATGATCAGCAGAAAAAAACGCGCCGTAAGACAGATGTCGTGGCGACGGTGGAAGTACGCACCAGCCGGCTTATGCCGGTAGACGCTCTGCAGATCCGGGGCCGTCATAATGCCCTTAATGCCTTAGCAGCGTTGGCATTGTGCCGCGCCATCGATTTACCGCTGGCGCCGCTATTACACGGCTTGCGTGAATACCGGGGCGAACCGCACCGTGTTGAGCTGATTGCAACCATTGGAGGCGTGACTTATCTCGACGATAGCAAAGGAACCAATGTCGGCGCCACGGTTGCGGCCTTGGTCGGCCTTGGCACACCGTGTGATCCAACGACTGGTGCGCAGAAAAAACTCTGGCTCATTGCCGGTGGCGAAGGTAAAGGCCAGGACTTTTCACCTTTGGCTGATCCGGTAAGCCGTTTTGCCCACACAGTTCTGCTTATCGGCCGCGACGCACCGCAAATTCGCGCTGCCCTAGCCAACACACAAACTGCACTGATCGATTGCCCAAGTCTAGAAGCTGCCGTGGAATATGCAGCCGCCCATGCTGGCATTGGAGAGAGCGTTTTGCTGTCTCCGGCCTGCGCCAGCTTTGATATGTTTAAAGGCTATGAACATCGCGCTCAGGTATTTACCGATGCAGTGCGCGAAGCAGCCTTGGCACGCGGCGAGGTGATCGCATGAGATTGTTTCTGCCTGGTTTTTTCGCTGCACCACGCGCGATGGACCCGCTAGCCCGGCGTTCAACCATTGCGGAATATGATCAGCCGCTGGTATGGGTAGTGCTACTGCTAATGCTATTCGGCATGGTGATGGTGTATTCGGCATCGATTGCCTTGCCGGATTCACCAAAATACGCAAACTACAAAAATGGCCATTTCCTGATGCGCCAGGCGACCTTTATTGCCATTTCGATCGTGGCGAGTCTGTTTGCCTTCCGCTTGCGTATCGCCGACTGGCAGCGTATTGCACCCTATCTGTTCGTCATCACGCTGTTGCTACTCATCCTTGTCTTGGTGCCGGGCATCGGCAAAGGTGTCAATGGGGCCAAGCGCTGGCTGTCTTTCAAGATGTTTAATCTACAGCCATCGGAATTGATGAAGTTGTTTGTGGTGTTGTATGCAGCGGATTACACCGTGCGAAAGCAGCAATTCATGCATCAACTTACCAAGGGATTTCTGCCGATGGCAGCAGCGATTGCCACGGTCGGGCTGTTGCTGCTGCTTGAGCCTGATCTCGGTGCGTTCGGTGTAATCGTATGCATTGCCATGGGAATCTTGTTTCTTGGTGGAATAAATGGGGTCTGGTTCGGTGGCATTGGCGCTACATTGGTTAGTCTCTTTACGCTGGTCATCATGCTTTCACCATGGCGGCGTGAACGAATTTTTGCGTACCTCAACCCGTGGGCAGAAGAAAATGCATTGGGCAAGGCGTACCAGCTGTCGCATTCATTAATTGCATTTGGCCGCGGTGAACTGTTCGGCGTGGGGTTGGGTGGCAGTGTCGAGAAATTACACTATCTGCCGGAAGCGCACACCGATTTCTTGCTGGCCGTCATAGGTGAGGAGCTAGGGTTTGCCGGTGTGCTGCTGGTGGTGGGATTATTTTATTGGCTGATTAAACGTGCCTTCGATATTGGCCGTCAAGCTATTGCTATCGACCAGACTTTCGCGGGCTTGACCGCAAAAGGCATCGGTATCTGGATCGGTGTCCAGGCCTTTATTAACATGGGCGTCAATCTCGGATTGCTACCTACTAAAGGTTTAACGTTGCCGTTGATGAGCTATGGTGGTTCCGGCGTGTTAATCAACTGTATCGGCTTGACGATCTTGCTGCGCATTGATTATGAAAACAGGCTTTTAATGCGCGGCGGGCGGGCATGAAGACGCCAGCCGTTAAGCGCCTAATGATCATGGCTGCCGGCACCGGAGGGCATATCTTTCCGGGGCTGGCAATTGCCGACACCATGGTTGCCCGCGGCTGGCAAGTGTCGTGGTTAGGCACTACAAATGGCATGGAGCAAGAGCTGGTTCTACGGCACGGTATCGATCTGGATGCAATCGACTTTTCTGGTATGCGCGGCAAAGGCATGCGCCATTCGGTAGCGGGTGCATTCAGGCTGGCTGCGTCGTTTGCCATATGCCTGCGCATACTGGCGCGGCGCCGTCCGCATGTTGTGCTTGGCATGGGCGGATATGTCACGGTGCCTGGCGGGTTGATGGCACGCCTTAAGCGTATTCCCCTGGCCTTGATCAATGCCGATGCCGCCCTGCTGCTGTCAAATAAAACACTGACGCCTTTGGCGCAAAAAGTGCTGTTCGGCTTTCCGGCAGACTTCGGTGGAGCAAAAGGCAAGGCCACAGTCACCGGCAATCCGGTTCGCGCAGAGATCTTGAAGTTGCCAATGCCTCCAGAGCGGTATGCCGGGCGCAGTGGACCACTGCGGTTGTTGATAGTGGGCGGCAGTTTGGGTGCAAAAGTATTGAACGAAACCGTGCCTGCTGCGCTGGCGCTGATTCCTGCAGGCGAACGCCCAACTGTGACGCACCAATCAGGCAAACTGCATCTTACTACGCTAAGCGCTGCCTATGCCGCTGCCGGTGTTAAAGCAGAAGTTGTGGCATTCATCGACGACATGCCAAGCTGTTACGCCGTTGCCGACCTGGTGATTTGTCGTGCCGGTGCAATTACTGTGTCTGAACTTACCGCTGCTGGTATTGCCAGCATCCTAGTGCCGCTGGTGGCAGCCACCACCACGCATCAACGAGACAATGCGCAGTGGATGGCAGCGCAAAATGCCGCCGTGCATTTGCCACAAACGGCACTAACGGCCGCTCATTTAGCTGGCTTATTACAACAATTGAGCCGTACCGATTGCCAAGCCATGGCGCAGGCTGCCCACAAACAGGGTCGCCGCGACGCAAACGAAGCCATTGCGACAGTGCTGGAAACGCTGGCTGGTGTAGCAAGGCCTGAATATGAGAAAAGTGTAAGCCACCAACCATGAAACACAAGGTCAAAAACATTCACTTCGTCGGTATTGGCGGTAGCGGCATGAGCGGTATTGCCGAAGTGCTGCTTAATCTCGGATACGTTGTGTCGGGCTCCGACATCGGCAGTAACGCTGCTACCCTTCGCCTGGCCAAGCTCGGCGCCACCGTGATGCTTGGCCATGCTGCAGAAAATGTTTTTGGTGCCGATGCAATCGTCACCTCAACTGCTGTCACGGCTGATAATGCTGAAGTCGTGGCCGCCCGAGAGCGCAAGATTCCGGTCGTGCCGCGCGCCATGATGCTCGCTGAATTGATGCGCCTGAAACAAGGTATTGCCATTGCCGGCACGCATGGTAAGACGACTACTACCAGTTTGGTAGCAAGCGTACTAGCCCAAGGAGGGCTCGATCCGACTTTTGTCATCGGTGGGCGGCTGACCAGCGCTGGTGCCAATGCCAAGCTCGGCGCGGGTGATTTCATTGTTGCCGAAGCCGATGAATCGGACGCCTCGTTTTTAAATCTTTCACCGGTCATCCAGGTCATCACCAACATCGATGCCGATCATATGGAAACGTATGACCATGATTTCGGCAAGCTTAAACAGGCGTTTGTGGAATTTACCCAGCGCTTGCCTTTTTATGGCATCGCCGTACTTTGCCTGGACGATTTGCATGTTCGGGAAATTATGCCGTTAATTTCCAAGCCGATCATCACGTATGGCTTTCATGAAGAGGCGCAGGTGCGCGCTATTGATGCTGTTGCTATTGATGGCTTCATGCACTTCACCGTGGTGCAAGAGGGTTATCCTCCCCTGGCAATACGTTTGAACCAACCTGGCATGCATAACATCCAAAACGCCTGTGCCGCCATCACCATTGCCCGCGAAGTTGGCGTGGCTGATGACGATACACAACAAGCATTGGCAGAATTTACCGGCGTGGGCCGCCGCTTCACCCGCTACGGCGAAATTGCACTGTCGCCTGGCCCAGGTACATTCGCTCTCGTCGATGATTATGGCCACCATCCCGTGGAAACTGCAGCGACATTAGCGGCTGCGCGGGGGGCTTATCCCGGCCGGCGCCTGGTCTTGGCCTTTCAGCCACATCGCTACACCCGTACCCGTGACCTGTTCGAAGACTTTATCAAAGTGCTGTCGGGTGCCGATCTGCTGGTGTTGGCCGAAGTGTATGCCGCCGGTGAAGCGCCGATTGTTGCTGCCGATGGCAGGGCACTGGCACATGCCCTGCGCGTCGTCGGCAAGGTTGATCCGGTGTTTGTCGAAGATATTTTGGAAATGCCCGATACCATTTGCAGCCTGATCAAGGATGGCGATGTTGTCATCACCATGGGTGCCGGGTCCATTGCCGGCGTGTCAGCCAAGCTGGCGTCTGAGTCGACGACTGCCACACAAATGGTGAGCCACAGATGATGAGTGATTCAATGAATATAAAACAATACGGCAAGGTTGCAGTGATGTTTGGTGGCCGCTCCGCCGAACGTGAAGTTTCCATCATGTCCGGCTCTGGCGTGTTGGCAGCGTTGCAAAGCCAGGGCATCGACGCCCATGCCTTTGATCCGGCAGAACGCACCCTGGCCGAACTGGCCAGTGAAAAATTTGACCGGGTTTTTATCGCGCTGCACGGGCGCTATGGCGAAGACGGCACCATGCAAGGTGCGCTTGAGCAATTGGGCATTGCCTACACGGGCAGTGGCGTCATGGCGTCAGCAATCGGTATGGACAAGATTTACACCAAGATGATCTGGCTTATGCATGGCTTGCCAACGCCCAAATACACAATATTGACGGCTGCCACAGATTTGGCACAAGTGCCCAATACGCTGGGATTGCCACTGATTGTCAAACCGCCGCACGAAGGCTCCACCTTCGGCGTCACTAAAGTATCAACCCGCGATGAAATGCAGCAGGCTTATGCATTGGCGGCGCAGTTCGATGAAGTCGTGCTGGCAGAAGAATTTATTACCGGCCGTGAATTTACGGTGGCAGTGCTTGGTCGTGGTGCCACTGCACGCACTTTACCCATCGTTGAAATTGTTGCGCCGAAGGGCAATTACGATTACCAGGCAAAGTATTTTAGTGATGAAACTAAGTATTTGTGCCCTGCGCCGTTAGACGATGATATTGCCGCTGAAATGCACCGCATCGCGCTGGCTGCCTACCGTGCGATTGATTGTGAAGGATGGGGTCGCGTCGATATCCTCTTGCGTGAATCAGACAATCAACCGTTTTTAATAGAAGTCAATACTTCGCCCGGCATGACTAGCCATTCGCTTGTGCCGATGGCCGCAAGTTCCGCTGGCATGAGTTATGAAGCGCTGTGCGCCGAAATTTTAGGCGCAGCTAGCCTAAAAATGGCAAAGGGCGTGGCTGGATCAGCCACTGATTTGCCAACCAAAAAAGGCGACTGCTAACCAATGTGGCAGGATATAAAAATGATGAACGCTTGTTCCAGCGCGCTGTTTTCGCTGGTGCTGCTGGCGCTATTCGCCTCTGGTTTGTGGTGGTTCGCGCAACGCCCGATGTTCACCTTAAAAGTGATCCGGATCGAAGGGGGAAATACGGAGCTGCGGCGCGTCAATGCCTTGACGGTTCGCGCCACGGCGTTGCCACGCATACGCGGCAATTTCTTTACCGCCAATCTTGGGGCGGTGCGCGCAGCGTTTGAGACAGTGCCCTGGGTGCGACGGGCGATGGTGCGGCGGGAATGGCCGAACCAGCTTATCGTTACGCTCGAAGAGCATGTGCCGCTGGCAACCTGGGGCGATGATGGCCGATTGTTGTCGATAAAAGGTGATGTATTTACCGTCAATCTCGACGAGGCGGAAGAAGACGGCAAATTGCCTGGCTTTAGTGGCCCAGAAGGCAGCGAAAAAGATGTGTTGGCGCAGTTCCAACAGATGCATGCCTGGTTTGCACCGATCAAACTCAAGCCTGAATCGGTGCAATTATCGGAGCGTTATGCGTGGGTGGTGGCGCTCAACAATGGCATCACGGTTGAACTGGGTCGGGAACAAACAAAGACAACCTTGAAAGAGCGGGTTGCGAGATTGGTAAGTGTTTATCCGCAACTGGTTGCGCGGTTGCAGAACCGGATTGAAAGCGTGGATATGCGTTACCCAAATGGCATGGCGTTGCGCGCTAGCGGCATGACGTTTGGGTTGGAAACAAAAAAGAAAAAATAAGTCAGAAAGCAGACGACACGACATGACAAAAGACGCGAAAAACCTGATCGTTGGCCTTGATATCGGCACTTCTAAGGTGGTGGCAGTGGTGGCCGAGGTGCTGGCCAACGGCCGCCACGAAGTGATCGGCTTGGGTCAACACGAATCCAGGGGCTTGAAAAAAGGTGTCGTCGTCAACATTGAAGCCACTGTTGAATCAATACAGCGGGCGTTGGAAGAAGCCGAACTGATGGCTGATTGCAAAATTCGCAATGTCTATGCGGGTATCGCAGGTAGCCATATCCGCAGCTTTAATTCCAGCGGCATGGTTGCTATTAAAGACAAGGAAGTCACTGCTGCAGACGTTGCACGTGTGATTGAAACTGCGCGTGCCGTCAACATTCCTACTGACCAGCAATTGCTGCATACCGTGCCACAGGAATTTATTGTCGACAACCAGGAAGATGTGCGTGAACCGATTGGCATGAGCGGCATCCGGCTCGAAGTAAAAGTCCATATCGTGACCGGCGCGGTGTCGGCCGTCCAAAACATCGTCAAGTGCGTGCGGCGCTGCGGCCTTGAGGTGTCAGATTTAATTTTGCAACCAATGGCCTCGGCAGATGCCGTACTCACACTGGATGAAAAAGAGCTCGGTGTCGTGCTCATCGATATCGGCGGCGGTACTACGGACGTTGCAATCTTTACCGAAGGCGCTATCCGACATACGGCCGTCATACCGATCGCCGGTGACCAGATTACTAACGATATTGCCATGGCCCTACGCACGCCAACTGGTGAGGCAGAGGAAATCAAGCTGCGCTATGGCGTGGCAAAGCAGGTGCTTGCTGATCCGGGCGAGCAACTCGAAGTGCCGGGTCTGGGTGATCGGGGGCCGCGCGCATTGTCACGTCAGGCGCTGGCAGGAGTGATAGAGCCGCGGGTCGAAGAATTGTTTGCACTGGTGCATCAGGTAGTACGTGAATCGGGTTACGAAGAAGTGCTGTCGTCTGGCGTTGTACTTACGGGTGGCTCGGCCATGATGCCGGGCATGGTCGAGCTGGCAGAAGACATCTTCTTGAAACCTGCTCGTCTGGGTACGCCAGCCTACAGCGGGCAACTTGCCGATGTAGTGCGCAGCCCACGTTATGCAACGGTTTTGGGCCTGGTATTGGAAGCAAAAAAGCAGTACCTTCGCGGCACAGTGGTTACCCATCAGGATGGCTCGGTAAAAGCCATCTGGACCAGGATGAAAGAATGGTTTTTAGGAAATTTTTAAGAGTAGGTGCGTACCAGGTAAGTGCAGCTGGCAGTTGCGAGTCTTCACACCGCGTGATGCCTAGCGACTGACAACTGCGAAAGGAAAAGCACGGCGAGAGCATATCAGGCACTTTCCGCAAGTGAACATTAGAAAATTTGGTGCAGGTTCGAAGCACAGTCATCCCTTATGCAGGTCTACTAATTTTAGGAGTCATCATGGAAATCGATATTCTCGACAACGCCACACTGGGCACTGTTATCAAGGTTGTTGGCGTCGGCGGCGCAGGCGGCAATGCAGTGCAACACATGATCAACAAGGGTGTATCCGGCGTTGAATTTATCGCCGCCAACACCGATGCCCAGGCATTAAAAATGTCGAAAGCGCACAACGTCATCCAGATCGGTGAGACCGGCCTGGGCGCGGGCATGAAGCCGGCAGTAGGGCGCCAGTTAGCTGAAGAATCGCGTGGACGGATCGAAGACGCCTTGCGCGGCGCGCACATGGTGTTCATCGCCGCCGGCATGGGTGGCGGCACCGGCACTGGTGCGGCCCCAATCGTGGCACAGATCGCCAAGGAGCAAGGCGCGCTGACGGTTGCCGTGGTCTCCAAGCCTTTTTCCTACGAAGGCCAAAAGTGTATGGATATTGCAGATGAAGGTCTGGAAGCTTTGTCGCAGCATGTTGATTCGCTCATCATTATTCTCAACGAAAAGCTGGAAGAGATCTATGAAGACGACAGCATGATCGAGTGGCTGCAACATGCCGACGATGTGCTCAATAATGCCGTAGCCGGCATTGCGGAAATCATCAACGTGCCAGGCCATATCAATGTTGACTTCAACGACGTCAAGACAATTATGGGTGAACAAGGCAAGGCGATGATGGGAACGGCGACTGCTTCTGGAGTTGACCGTGCGCGCATCGCGGCTGAGCAAGCTGTTGCTTCGCCGCTGCTGGATGGTATTGACTTGTCCGGCGCTCGCGGCGTACTGGTCAATGTTACAGCCAGCCGCAACCTAAAAGGTAAGGAAATCAAGGAAGTGATGGCAACCGTACGTGCCTTCGCTGCACCGGATTCATCCATTGCACAAGGCATCGCCTACGACGACACCATGGGTGACGACATTCGGGTAACGGTCGTGGCAACCGGTTTGGGCCGTGCACGTAAGAACGTACAACTTGTGCAAGCACCGATGCCGGTCCTGCGTACTGGCACTAATAATGAGACTGTCATGTCTGGCGCTGGTCTGGGTCACGTGCCAGGACGCATGGCGGGACAGGCAGCCGGCCATTCGATGGGGCATGGCCCCCAATCCTTCGACGGCATGAAAGCGCCAGCAGTATGGCGTCGTGAATCGGCGTCGGAAACAGTGCGGGCATTGGAGAAGAACGGCATGGAAACCTACGACATACCGGCGTTTCTGCGTAAGCAAGCCGACTAAACCGCAAATTCGATTAATATCGACACCGCTGGTTGTGCAGACAACCAGCGGTGTTTTCAGTTTACTTCCGAGGAGTATGTAACATGACTATAAAAATTGGTGATCGCTTGCCGGCCGGAACGTTGGCAGAGTTTGTTGAAATTCAATCCGAAGGGTGTTCGATCGGGCCTAACGTTGTCGATGTCGAACAACAGGCAAAAGGCAAAACAATTGCCTTTTTCGGCGTGCCGGGCGCATTCACGCCGACCTGTTCGGCACAACACGTACCTGGCTACATAAAACATGCTGCCGAACTCAAAGCCGGCGGTGTGGACGAGATTTGGTGTATTTCCGTCAATGATGCATTTGTCATGGGCGCCTGGGGACGAGACCAGAAAGCTACCGGCGTCGTGCGGATGATGGGCGACGGCAGTGCAACTTACACCAAGGCACTGGGTTTGGAAGCCGATTTTAGCAAGCACAATATGGGTCTGCGCTCACGTCGTTTCTCAGCATTAGTGGTCGATGGAGTGGTCAAGCAACTTAATGTAGAAGAAGGCGGCAAGTTTGAAGTCTCAGATGCGCCAACTTTGCTAAAGCAACTTGCTTGAGCAACTCGCTAAAGTAAGCATCCCTTATAGCCTGCGATGGTTGCTATAATTTCCTCATGTTAAAGCAGCGTACCATCAAGCAACTTGTCAAGACCGTAGGTGTCGGCCTGCATTCCGGCACCAAGGTCGAACTGACCTTGCGTCCGGCGCCGGTTAATACTGGCATCGTCTTTACCCGCACTGATTTGAATCCGGTGGTGCGGATGCCGGCTTCAGCAATTGCCGTCGGCGACACCCGTATGGCATCCACCCTTGCTTACGAAGGTGCGAAAGTGTCGACTGTCGAACATTTGATGTCGGCGTGCGCCGGCATGGGTATTGATAATCTGTACGTCGATGTGACAGCTGAAGAAATTCCCATCATGGATGGTTCAGCGTCGTCGTTTGTGTATTTGTTGCAACAGGCCGGTTTACAAGCGCAAGCTGCGCAGAAGAAATTTATTCGCATCATCAAGCCCGTGGAAGTGCGTCAAGGCACCGGCGACGCGGAAAAATGGGCCCGGCTTGAGCCCTATAACGGTTTTAAGCTCAAGTTTTTTATTGAATTTAACCATCCTGCGGTCGATGCCACTGGCCAGACGGCGGAGGTTGATTTCAGCATCGAATCCTATGTAAAAGAAATTTCACGCGCTCGCACGTTTGGTTTCATGCAGGATGTGGAAACACTTCGGGGCATCGGTCTGGCCCGTGGCGGTTCTCTTGAAAACGCCATCGTCATGGATGAGTACCGCATTTTGAATGCTGATGGGCTGCGTTACGACAATGAATTTGTGCGCCACAAGATATTGGATGCCATCGGTGACTTATATCTGATAGGGCATCCGCTTTTGGCGAGTTATACCGCACATAAATCTGGGCATGGTCTGAACAACCAACTGCTACGGGCGCTCTTGGCACGTCCTGATGCATACGAGATTGTCAGCTTCGATGCGATCGAGCAAGCCCCGCGCGAGTATCTAGATCAGTTATGCAAGGAATGGGTGTTGAATTAAATATCCGGAATTAACTCTCAGCTTGGAGCCCTTCCAGATTCTCGGGACTCTGCCAGGTTTTAAAGAACGACTGGTATTGCCAAGTATATAAAAGCGTTCCCGGTGCTTACCGTTGCTTGCGAACCATTGTTTCGATGGCAGTGCGCAGAGCCAGGTTACGCGGCGACTCTTCCAACGTCGCCGCCAGCGAGGCGAATGCTGAGGTTGCAACGGCCGGCAATACTGGTGGCACGATAACCCTGCCTCGTTGATCCACCCGGGCAACTTGCACTTTCAAGCGTATTGCATTAACCTGCCAGCCTTGAGTTTGCAAGAATTCTTGTAATTTTGGCAACTGTTGTTTGAGTTTTGCAGCCAGTGCGGCATTGGGTGTCGAAAGCACTAGCTGATTCGCATCGAGCTGCAATACAGCACATGCATCGAACATAGGCGGTAGCGCTGCTTTGCAATCTTTTTGCAGCGCAACCATTCTGGTAACGCCAGGCAAGATCGCTGCCATCTTGTCATGTGCCCGTAAAAAATCCGCCGCACCTCGTGCCTGAAACACAGACGAGGTGCCCTGCTGGTAAGGAAGAAATGAAGATGGCCGCAACATCATTTCACCTTATCACATCCCGCCGAAGCGACTGTTGCAACGGCATGAGCCAGAGGGATTTCAATGCAAATAATTTTGTTTCACTCACGATTCAAGCAAGCCCGATCCATATCGCTTTCAGGTAGGCATCTTTTTTATTTATTGATGGTGTTCGTTGTGTGCGTAACGGGTGGTGCGGCGGCACTCGATCATTTAATGGATCGCAACAACATGGTCTGGCGACTGCCGTCTTTGTTTAGCGCGCAAACCGCGCCAATAGAAGCCGAGGAAGCTAAAAAAGAACGTTATGTACGACAAAATCTGGACGCGATGGCGGTTAAGCTCGGTGTTATGCAGGCGCAGTTGATACGCCTGGATGCGCTCGGTGAGCGTGTTCAAGGATTGGCCGGCGTCAAGCCGGAGGCATTCAATTTTCGGGAATTGCCTGGCCGTGGTGGTCCCGAGCAGTCCAGCGTGATGCCAAATTCGAAGCCATTGGTCGATATGGAGAGCTTCCAACGCGCGCTTGATGCAATGATGCGTGATGTTGAGCACCGATCAGATTATCTGAATGTGGTTGAAACAGCGCTGATGAACGACAAAATGAAATCGAAGTTACTGCCGACAAGCCAGCCGGTTGATGCGGCTTACAACGCATCAGGTTTTGGCTGGCGGCTTGATCCGTTTAATGGCCGCAGCACCTTTCATGACGGTATCGATTTTGCCGCACCTACCGGTACCCAGATTACTGCTGCCGCCGGCGGCGTCGTGATTGCTGCTGCGTATCATCATGAATACGGCAATCTGCTGGAAATCGACCATGGCAACAACATTGTCACGCGCTACGCGCATGCATCGCGGCTATTGACTAAAGTCGGCGATATCGTCAAGCGTGGTCAAAAGGTGGCCACCGTCGGCTCTACCGGTCGCTCCACCGGTGCCCACCTGCATTTCGAAGTGTTGGTTGGGGGCACTCCCCAAAATCCCGAGAAATTTCTATCGGCAGGATTGCAGCAATCGCACCAAGCCAAGTTGGCAGCGCTGGCCGATAAATAAGGGCGTTTGCCGTGCTAACCCGGGGCCTCGCCCTCCAGAGTGGGCATGCTAAAATCCAGGCCTTTCGCCCTACGATAAAAATACAAGCATGTCATTACTGACCCAGATTTTCGGCAGCCGCAATCAGCGTCTGTTAAAGCAGTATCAAAAGGTGGTGCGCGAGATCAATGCGTTAGAACCCACCGTCGAAAAACTCTCGGATGCGCAGCTTCAGGCAAAAACGCCAGAACTCCAGTCGCACCTGGCTGCCGGCAAAAATCTCGACGAGTTGCTGCCTGAAGCATTTGCTGTGTGTCGTGAGGCCAGCAAGCGGGTATTACACATGCGTCATTTCGATGTGCAATTGGTGGGCGGCATGGTTTTGCATTACGGAAAAATCGCTGAGATGGGAACCGGCGAGGGCAAAACCTTGATGGCAACATTACCTGCCTACCTCAATGCGCTCACAGGCAAAGGCGTGCATGTGGTGACGGTCAATGACTATTTGGCGCAACGCGATGCCGAATGGATGGGCAGGCTTTATGCATGGCTCGGCTTGACGACAGGTGTAAACCTCTCGCAGATGGATCACGCCACCAAGCAGCAGGCCTATGCTTCTGCCATTACTTATGGCACCAACAATGAATTCGGCTTCGATTTTCTACGCGACAATATGGTGTATGACGCGGCCGATCGGGTGCAGCGCAGCCTGCATTTTGCCATCGTCGATGAAGTCGATTCGATCCTCATTGATGAAGCGCGTACGCCGCTGATCATTTCTGGTCAGGCTGAAAATCATACCGACCTATATCAAAAAATAAATGCGTTGCCGCCGATGCTCACCATGCAGGTTGGTGAAGAAACGCCGGATGGCAAGGGTAAGGTCGAGGTGCCGGGCGACTATACCAAGGATGAAAAAGCGCATCAGGTGCTGTTGACCGAAGCCGGCCATGAGAAAGCCGAACAGATTTTGGCCAGCATGGGCCTGCTGCCCGAGGGGGCTTCTCTTTATGATGCGGCCAACATCACGCTGATTCATCATCTATATGCCGCACTTCGGGCGCATACCCTTTATCACAAAGATCAGCACTACGTCGTACAAAACAACGAAGTCATCATCGTCGATGAATTTACCGGCCGTTTGATGACCGGGCGGCGCTGGTCGGATGGCCTGCACCAGGCGGTTGAAGCCAAGGAAAATGCCGCCATCCAAAATGAAAACCAGACGCTGGCATCGATCACATTTCAGAATTATTTCCGGATGTACGGCAAGCTTGCAGGCATGACCGGCACGGCTGACACGGAAGCGTATGAATTCCAAGAAATTTATGGCCTGGAAACCGTAGTGATTCCGCAAAACCGCCCGAACCAGCGCAAGGATTTGCTTGATCAGGTCTACAAGACGCCGACCGAGAAATACAATGCCATGTTGGCTGGTATCAAGGATTGCTACGAGCGTGGTCAGCCGGTGCTGGTGGGTACGACTTCGATTGAAAATTCAGAATTATTGTCTGGCATCCTGACAAAAGCTGGCTTGCAACACAATGTGCTCAATGCCAAGCAACACGCACGCGAGGCCGAGATCATTGCTCAGGCCGGTCGCCCGAAAATGATTACGATCGCCACCAACATGGCCGGCCGTGGTACCGATATTGTTTTAGGTGGCAATGTCGAAAAACAGATCCAGTTGATCGAAGCCGACGCTGCCCTCATCGAGGTCGACAAAGCCAAGCGCGCCGAAACGCTGCGTAATGAATGGCAGTCCTTGCATGACCACGTCGTTAATGCTGGCGGCTTGCACATCGTGGGCACAGAGCGCCACGAATCACGCCGCGTGGACAACCAGTTGCGCGGACGCGCGGCACGTCAGGGAGACCCGGGGTCTTCCCGCTTCTACCTATCGTTAGACGACGCCTTGTTGCGCATCTTTGCCGGCGATCGCGTACGCAAGATCATGGATGCGCTAAAAATGCCGGAAGGCGAACCAATCGAGGCGGGCATGGTGTCGCGTTCGATTGAGTCGGCGCAGCGCAAGGTCGAGGCACGCAATTTTGATATCCGTAAGCAGCTGCTTGAGTATGATGATGTTGCCAACGACCAGCGCAAGGTTATCTACCAACAGCGTAACGAATTGCTTGAAGCAGGTGATGTGTCGGAATTGATTGGTTCCCTGCGCCGCGGTGTGTTCGAAGAACTGTTCCGCGCCCATGTGCCGCCGGAGTCCCTGGAAGAGCAGTGGGATATTCCCGGCCTGGAAAATACCCTCAAAACCGAATGGCAACTGGATGTGCCCTTGGAGCAGATGCTCAAGGATTCACCCAACCTGACGGAAGAGGAGTTGCTGGAAAAAGTCATTGCCGTTGCTGACGACAGCTACAACGCCAAAATCAGCGTCGTGGATCGCGAATCATTTGCCGGCTTTGAGCGCAGCGTGACGTTGCAAGGTGTCGATAGCCATTGGCGCGAACACCTCGCGGCGCTGGATCATCTGCGTCAGGGTATCCACCTGCGCGGTTATGCCCAGAAAAACCCGAAGCAGGAATACAAGCGCGAAGCATTCGAGCTGTTTGGCCAGATGCTCGACATGATCAAGAACGAAGTAGTGCGGATCATCATGACAGTGAAGATCCAGTCTCAAGCCGAGATCGATGCCGCAGAACAGCAGTTAAGTCAGCTCCATCTTGAAAACGTGCATTACCAGCATGCTGATTTCGATGCCAACATGGCGCCCGAGGATCTATTGGCGCCGGCACCATCGGCAGGCGCGCAGGCAGAAGGCGCTGATGACCAGGGCGCCGTAGGCGTAAAGGTCGGGCGCAATGACCCATGTCCGTGCGGCAGCGGCAAGAAATACAAGCAGTGCCACGGGCGGTTGGCGTAATCATGGCAGTCGACCTGCCGATTCCACTTGCCGCTGACTTGAAGCCGATACCCGGCATCAAGCTCGGCTTCGCCAAAGCCGGTGTGCGTAAGCCGGATCGCAAGGATGTATTGGTGATGACGCTTGCACCGGGTGCAACGGTGGCCGGCGTATTCACCACCAACCGCTTTTGCGCAGCGCCCGTCCAAGTTTGCAAGGCGCATCTGGATGGCGTGCAGGCATGCGCATTAAACACTCCTGGTGACGATGGCATACGCGCTTTGCTCATTAATACCGGCAATGCCAATGCCGGCACTGGCCAAACTGGCCTGGCCGATGCCAATGCCACATGCGATGCGCTGGCAGCATTGCTGGGTTGCGAGGCTGCACAAATCCTGCCATTTTCCACAGGCGTGATCTTGGAGCCTCTGCCGGTGTCGCGTATTACAGCTGGTCTGCCGGCGGCATTGGCCAATCAGAAAGAAGACAACTGGTTGGCAGCTGCGGAAACAATCATGACCACCGATACCCAGCCTAAAGCGGCTTCGCGTACGGTGATCATTGACGGCGAAACCATCACCCTGACCGGTATCAGCAAAGGTGCTGGCATGATTCGCCCGAATATGGCGACGATGCTCGGGTATCTTGCAACCGATGCCGGAGTGGCTCAGCTGGTATTGGAGCAAATGGTCAAGCAAGCTGCCGACGCTTCATTTAACTGCATCACCATTGACGGCGACACATCCACCAACGATTCTTTCATGTTGATTGCTACGGGTGCGGCCCGCTTGAGCATCACCGAGGTTACCTCGCCGCAGTACAAAATTCTTGCCGAGGCTGTCATATCGCTCTCGCAGGAGTTGGCGCAGATGATCGTGCGTGACGGCGAGGGTGCAACAAAGTTCATTACCATTACGGTACAGGAGGGCGCCAGCGTTGAAGAGTGCAGAAAGATTGCATACTCAATTGGCCATTCGCCTTTGGTAAAGACGGCATTTTTTGCGTCAGATCCCAATCTTGGGCGCATTTTGGCGGCAATCGGTTATGCCGGCGTTGATGATTTGGATGTCAGCAAAATTGACCTTTATCTTGACGATGTATGGGTGGCAAAAGAAGGTGGGCGTAACCCCAATTATCAAGAAGCAGACGGCCAGCGTGTAATGCGCCAAAACGCTATTACGGTACTAGTACGACTCGGGCGCGGCGAACACGATGCCACCATTTGGACTTGCGATTTATCGCACGATTACGTCACCATTAACGCCGATTACCGTTCTTAATGACCACGCTTGACCAGTTCTTAGTGCGCGCTGAAGCGCTCGTCACACGCATCGAGTCGTTGCTGCCCGCCGGCCGTGCTGCCCCTCGATGGGAGTCTGCTATAGCGTTTCGGTGGCGGCGATCAAACCGCGCCGCGCAGGATGGCGGGTTCTTGCAGCCGGTAAAACATATGGCACCCATTGCCTTATCAGACCTGCACAATATCAGTCCACAAAAGCAGGTGATTGAGCAAAATACGCTGCAGTTTGTAATGGGGGCGCCAGCCAATAATGTGCTACTGACTGGTGCGCGTGGCACCGGCAAATCTTCTCTCATCAAAGCATGCCTGAATAATTACGCGCCGCAAGGGTTGCGTTTGATTGAAGTTGATAAAGACGATTTGGCAGACTTACCGGATATCGTTGATCTGGTAGCAGGGCGGCCAGAGCGCTTCATTATTTTTTGTGATGACTTGTCGTTTGAAGATGGTGAGCGTGGTTATAAAGCGTTAAAAGTAGCGCTGGATGGCAGCATTGCGGCGCAGTCCGACAACGTATTGATCTATGCAACATCGAACCGCCGCCATTTACTGCCGGAGAAAATGTCCGACAACAGTAGCTACCAGCATGGCGAAGATGGCGATTTGCACCCTGGTGAAACCGTCGAAGAAAAAATCTCGCTATCAGAACGTTTTGGTTTGTGGGTTTCGTTTTACCCATTCAAACAAGACGACTATTTAGCAATTGCCAACCATTGGCTGGCGCATTTTGGGTGTACGCCTCAGCAAGTAGACGCGGCCAGAGGCGATGCATTGCGCTGGGCACTCCAACGTGGCTCACGCTCTGGCAGGGTGGCGTGGCAATTTGCAAAAGATCATGCTGGCAGACTTGCGCAGCCTGAAAAAGCTTCTTGAGCAGCACCCCTCATTGCACGCAACCAGCATTAGTGCCGCAGCCAACGCCGGTTGATGTTGCAGTCGGCATTTTGATTCAACCCAATGGTAATGTGCTGATGGCCCAACGGCCCTCCGGAAAACCGTATGCGGGATATTGGGAATTCCCCGGCGGTAAGGTCGAACCCGGTGAAGCAATCTGGCCTGCGCTCAAGCGGGAAATGATGGAGGAGCTTGGCGTGGAATTAATCAGCGGCCAACCCTGGTGCTGCGTCGAGCACATTTACCCCCATGCACATGTACGGTTGCATTTTTATTGCTGCCGCCAATGGCAAGGCCAGCCGCACGGGTTGGAAGGTCAGGCGTTTGCCTGGCAGGGCGCGGTGTCTGTCACGCCGCTGCTGCCAGCTACCGTGCCGTTGTTGGTGTCGTTGGAGGAGATACGTTATGAATCTTCTGGGGGGTTGTCGATTTAGGACGCATTTCCTAAGCGATCAGCGCAAATTAAAGCTGCCTAGAAAATTCTTTCTCGTTTTTAGTCGGATAACCGTTACCGAAAATCTCTTTTTTGCGTGTTACTCCATGCGATTCCAGCAGAGAGAAAGCATGGGCCAGTTCAGACCAGCCTAACGGCACAAATGCCGTCTTCGATTTATTTGCCACTGTTGTCGTCAGCTGCTTTAGAGATTCCGCAGACAGCATCTGCGGAATTGCCCATATCAGGTAAAACTGGCGCATCTGCTCCAAATTACGGGTGGAAAATCTACGTCAGAGCTGTCGTGTCAAGTTCACCCTCGATCCTAGCGCAGGTGATTGCCTAGAATTCACCAGCATTTGGAAGATGCGTCGATTGATTTCTTCTAGATGCACCGCATCGAAATTACCAACAACCGGGCTGGTTTCAAGTTCAGCGACCCGCCAGAACGTGAGCCGGCCTTTAAGATGGTCCCGACGGTCTTGAAACGCCTGCGCATCATTTGCGGGCGGATTTATTAATGACATTTGAGCAGCCGGCTCCCTGTAAAAGCAGGGTCGTGATCGCGCTTTTGGCTTTTTTTAATGGCTTGACGCTGTGAAACTGGACCGCATAAATAATGTTTGGCAATGTCATGTTAGTGCCTATGCGCGCCATCAACTCTGGCGCAGGCAAATAAAAAATAAAAATCCGCAGATAGGTACCGCCTGATCTTGATCATCATTGATACTAAAAAGTCAACATGTCGGGTAAAATGCGGGGGTCCAAAATTTCTAAACGGGTTATTTTCAAGATAAAACCAATGGTCAACGGCCGAAGTAAAATCACATCATGATCAAGTTGGCTGACTCAAATGCTAAGTTTTCCGCCCGCACGGCGTTGAATTTAAGTGTATGAAACCACGATAAAATCTCGCGTTTGACGTAATCAGCTCGCTGAAAGCCAGCTTGCTTGCTGAAAAATTCACATTGCTTTCAAAATTTCCTGCTTTTTAAATTTAGATTTGTTCTTGTTGTTATTTCTTTGAAAATTATTTTTGGATCATTTCATGCCGCCAGTCCAGCTTAATAGCCAGTCCAAAAGATGTTTCAATAGCAAGGAGCTTTTGGAAGAAGCTTTGCAGCCGGGAAGCGCTAGCCACAAAATCAGGCCGGCAAGCGGTATCCAAAACCACTATTACAGCGCCAACGTACGCATAATGTCGATTCGCGCCAAGCTTCCGGGAACAAATTCAAAAAGCCCTGGTACGCAGCCAGTGGCTATATTTACTTTGGGAGGCAATTTTTCTCAATATCCCACCACTTCGATTCAACTGCCGATTGTCAATACGCTGCAACGATATGTCACTCTGATTTCCGCTTGCGCAAAAGCAGGTCAGGCGAATAAGGCATTGGATGCATTTGAAGATATGCGCTGTCAGCAGGTAGTGCCAAATGTCGTTATCTATAGCACGTTGATTTCGGCCTGCGAAAAAGCCGATTGGGCTGATATGGCATTGGACATTTTTGCCGACATGCGCCGCAATGGCGTAAAGCCAGACGTTGGTATTTATAGTGCTGTCATTTCAGCTTGCGAAAAAATTGGGTGGGCCGAACAAGCTCTGGACACATTTAAAGACATGCGCCGCGAGGGCGTGTTGCCTGATAACGTTATTTATGGCGCCCTGGTTTCAGTTTGTACAAAATCGGACCAGGCAGATAAGGCACTGTACGTAATTGAAGAGATGTGCCGCAGCCATGTTGCACCTGATGTTGCCACCTATAACGCCTTGATCTCGATGTGCGAAAAAGCAGGATGGGTAGACCTGTTAGTCGATATACGGGCCGACATGCGGCGCAACAGCGTAACGCCTGCTGTGATTATCTAGCGTGCCTCATCTTCATCAGCATCCTGGCGGGGATTAACTGTCGGAATCGCATACTTTTCTTCCGCCCAAGCACCTAGGTCAATCTGCTTGCAGCGCTCGCTGCAAAACGGTCGGTATTTGCTGGCTTCGATCCATTCCACTTTTTTGCTGCAAGTCGGGCAGTCTACGATGGCGACCATGATTGCTCTAAAAATTACAGAGGGTTAGCTCGAACGGCACGTTGCCCTCGACAGGTCTGGATTTCATATCACTGCCTTGCGTTGTAAAACGCACCCAAAGCATGTATTTATTGGCGGAAATTTCCGGTATCACGCCCAGCGACATATCCAGCGTTAATCTTAGCATTTGATAAACTTTTCCCTGCAACATCTGTTGGTATCCAGCAGCGGGGGCAAGTAATTCGGTTGCCCTGCCGGATTCGCGCAACAGGCGCAGGACGATTGAAATGGCATCGCACAGTGGCACCAGGGGCTGGAACCAAAACGAAATATCAGCATAGCGTTTTTCCACCGGTTGATGCTGCCAGGCGTGGTAAGAGGGCAGATCAAACTCGCATGCGCCGCCCGGAATAATGGTGCGGCCCCGAATACTCATGAGCCATTCGTTGTCACGCACGTTTTGTCCGGTCTTGCCCTGGGCTGCCATCAGCGCTGCGCTGACCCGGTCGACTTCGGCCAGCACGGCATCGAGCCGTTTGATCTCAACATTCGGATTGGATTTAAAGCTCAGCAGGGTTTGCTTTTGGCGCTCGAGTTCCTGCAGCAGGTCGGATTTTAAATCAGCCCGGCCGGCTACTTCCAGCATTTCGAAAATTGTCGACAATGCCACATGATGTTGCTGGGGGTGCCCTTGCTGTAGAAAGAAAAGAAATTTTTCGTACAGGTCTTCCAATCGCAACAACGTGCGAATACGCTCGTTGAAAGGGTATTCGTAGACAATCAAAATGAGTCCCTTAAAGGTGGCCCGAAGGTGGGGCCAGGGGTTGCTTCGGGCGTCCCCAGGTGGCAGTACCGTGATTCTGAACGATGATAGATAAAATTACAAACAGTGTGCGCCAAAAGACCGCTTTCATGCTCTCGTGAAAATGCTATATTGAAATGTGTTTGACCCTACGCCGGCCAATGCGATGAATATAGTCCTTTCTGACGATTACCAAAACTGCGTTCGTAGTCTGAAGTGCTTTGCCGGGCTGGCTTCCCATGCGGTCACACTCCACACCAATACCCTGATAGACCAAGACGCGCTTGTTGCACGCTTTGCCAATGCCGACGCCCTGATTTTGATTCGCGAACGCACCCGCATCGACCGTGCGCTGCTGCAGCGCTTGCCGAAATTAAAACTGATTAGCCAAACCGGGCGTGCAGCTAACCACGTCGATATTGCAGCCTGTACCGAAGCTGGAATTGTCGTTGCTGCGCAAGGCGATGCGACCAACGCTGCAGCGGAAATGACCTGGGCACTGCTACTGGGCATTTCCCGACAACTGGTGACCGAGGCTAATGCGTTTAAGGCAGGAAAATGGCAAACCGCGCTGGGCACGACGTTGCACGGCAAGACTCTTGGTATTCTCGGCTATGGCCGCATCGGGGCGTTGGTTGCGCGCTATGCGACTGCGTTTGGCATGCATAGTGTTGTATTAGGTGACCGGGAAGCTACCACTGCCCGTGCGATACAAGACGGCCTTAAGGTGATTGCGGCGCGTTCAGATTTTTTTGAGCGGTGTGATGTGCTGTCTTTGCATGCACGCTTAACGCCGCAGTCTAGAGGCATGGTCACGGCAGCCGATCTGGCAGGCATGAAACCATCGGCGATCCTGCTCAATACCAGCCGCGCGGAATTGATTGAACCGGGTGCCCTGGTGGCGGCGTTGAAAGCCGGCAGGCCGGGTTTTGCCGGCATCGACGTGCATGAAGCCGAGCCGATTTTTGATATGAATTATCCCTTGCTTGAATTGCCAAATGTGCTGGCAACGCCGCATATTGGCTATGTGGAAGAAGAGACTTACGAACGGTATTTTGGATTTGCAATCGAGCAGGTGCTGGCTTGGGAAAAAGGCGAAGCCTTGAATTTGCTTAATCCGGAAGTGTGGGCGCATCGACGCAGGTAACGACGGTAATTAATGATGGTAGTTAACAACCGTAATTAACGACAGCTAACGATAATCAATGGAGAAAAAATGAGCAGACGCAATCGCCAATTTGCAGCCGTGATCCTCGCTGCAGGGTCACTACTTGCCACCAGTGCCGTGTTTGCCCAGGTTTGGCCAACGAAGCAGCCGATTCGCATCATTTCTCCGTATGCGCCAGGCGGCACGACGGACGTGCTGGCGCGCATGCTGGGCCAGTACATGCAAGAGAAGTTCAAGCAAACGGTGGTGATTGAAAATCGTGGTGGCGCCGGCGGCAATATCGGCACTGACCTGGTTGCCAAGGCAGCGCCCGACGGTTACACCCTGCTGCTGGCCTCAAGCGGCCCATTGGTGATTGCGCCATCGCTCTACCAGAAACTGCCTTACCAACCATTGAAAGATTTCACCTATATTTCTCCGGTTGCCAGTGCTTCGTTCGTGGTGGTTGCCAACGCCAAGGCTGGCTTGAATACGATTGCCGATGTCATTGCGCAAGGCAAACAGGGTGGCAAATTGTCTTTTGCCTCTGCTGGTTCCGGCACACCTCAACATATTATCGGTGAGCTTTTTAATATCCAGGCAGGTACGAAGATCCAGCACATTCCTTACAAAGGTTCTGGCCCGGCAATGAACGATTTGATCGGCAACCAGCTACCCTTGTCGTTCGAGAACCCGGTTGTGGCGATGCCGCATGTGAATTCCGGTAAGTTGAAGGTACTGGCCGTGACCGGCGCCAAACGCTCGGTGGCGCTGCCTAATGTGCCCACGGTTGCGGAATCCGGCCTTGCCGGTTTTGATGCCAAGCCATGGTACGCACTGGTGGGCCCAGCCAACCTGCCGGCTGATATCACGGTGAGGCTCAATGCAGTGGTGGAAGAATTTCTGTCAGCTGCGGTGACCAGGCAAAAGCTTGAAACGCTGGGTGCCGAGCCGATGCACTTGCCAACGGCTCAGTTCAAAACCTTCGTCGATAGCGAGCTGGAAAAATGGACGCGCGTTGTCAAGCTTTCGGGTGCGACGGTCGACTGATCCATGCGCTGCATTGCGCTTGATAGTGCGCATGAAAATGCGTTACCTGGGGCGGCAGGCAAATGATGTCGTCATTGTTATTGATCACATCGTCGGCAATTGTCAGCCGCTCCATGCGGCTAGCTTGCGCTGCCATGATGGCACCTGCTTGCGTTGCAGTCATGCCATTGCGACGCATGACGCGCTCTAGTTGCGTTTTCTCATCACAGTCCACCACAAGTATTCGGTCTACTCGTTCCCGCCAATAATGCGACTCAACAAGCAGTGGCACCACAAATAGTATGTAGCGCTGGCCGGCATGCCCACCGCTGCGAGCAACAGCCAGCGCAGTACGTTCAGCCTCGTGTGTGATGAGTGGATGCAGAATCGCTTCAAGTTGTTTTCTGGCGGCTGCATCGCTAAATACTATAGCGCGCATGCGGTTGCGCTCAAGCGCGCCGTCGGTTGCAATGAATGATTTGCCAAAGGTTGTTTCGATGGCAGGCATTGCTGCGCCGCCTGCGCTGGTGAGTGCGTGGGCAATCACATCGGTGTCAATAACTGGCACATTTTGTTCGGCAAATAGCGTGGCAACAGCGGTTTTGCCAGAGCCGATGCCGCCGGTCAAGCCAACGGAGAAAAGCCGTTGTGCCGGTTCGATTTCACCTGATCGTTCGAGGCTTAACCCAGCCATGCTTGAATAATTTGCTTGCCAAACAAGAGCGTCAATAAACCCGCTGCTGCCAAATAAGGCCCGAACGGCATGGGAATATCGCGCCCCCGTTTTGCCAGCATAACCAGAGCAATGCCAACGACGGCGCCAACGACGGACGACATCAATACAATTATCGGCAGCATTTTCCAGCCCAACCACGCGCCGAGGGCAGCGAGTAATTTAAAGTCACCGTAGCCCATACCCTCCTTGCCGGTCGCAAGCTTGAACAGCCAAAAGATCGTCCATAGGCTGAGATAGCCAAACACTGCGCCCAGCACTGCTTCCGGCAATGGTACAAAAGTGCCGCTCAGATTGACCAGCAAGCCTAGCCATAGAAGCGGCAGGGTCAGGTCGTCCGGCAGGAGCTGGGTATCGGCATCGATGAACGTCATGGCGATCAGCATCCAGGTAAATACCAACACCGCCAGGCCGGTAATGCCTGCACCAAACTGCCATACCAAGAACGACGACAGGGCACCGGTGAGTAGTTCCACCAATGGGTATCGAGTGGAAATTCTCGTCTTGCATTGCCTGCATTTGCCTCGCAACGCCAGGTAGCTTAATACGGGTATGTTTTCCAGGGCGCCGATGCGATGGCCACATTCCGGGCAAGCTGAGCGAGGCACGATCAGGTTGAAGCGACCTTCATGAGGCAAGGGCTGGCCAGTTTCGTGCGCCACATAGTTATCGGATTCGCGCTGCATCATTTTTGGCATGCGGTAAATCACCACATTCAAAAAACTGCCGATCAATAAGCCGAATATGCCAGCACAGACTGTACCGAAAACATTGCCGGGCTCTGCCAGTAAAAGCAGTCTCTGGAAAAAATCATCTTGAAAAATAGGAAGCATCGGTTTTGTTTGGCTAACGATTAAATGCCTTGGGGTAAGTTGTCGAATAATACGTTGTTTTGGCGGCAGGTAACGTGCTTTTGACTATAAATCCACCATCGTGTGGCAAAGGGCTAGAACGGGTGGCGTGCTCAAAGTGCAGCCATAAAACCCGGCTGATATAATTACGGCTGCGGCCTTCAGTTTGGTCGTACAGGCAGGTTACATAGATAGGTACTCTCGTGCGTCGTTTCGTATGCATTTTTCTGCTGATGCTTTTGCCTTTGCATAGCTTTGCCATGCAGGGTAGCCGGTCGTGGGCAGAGAGCAGGTTTGATACCGCACATGAAGTTGACCATCTGCAGGGTGCAAGCCACCATCACGGCCCCGATGGATCACTGCATTATGATGATTCCGACGAGTCGGCAGCCCATTTTGCAGACCATTCGGCATGCCAGCAACTGGTGCTGTTGCCGTCGGCTTTTACGCCGTTATTAACATTGCCGCTATTGACGATCAAGCTTCACGAGCTTGGCTACCATCTTCCCAATCCTTTTCTTGAGCGCCCCCAGCGTCCTCCCCTGCACCGCAACCTTGGCTAATCTGCCGAAGGCTGCCTTGCAATTTTGCTAACTCACAGCACATCTTGATGTGATCGCTTTGTCGCATGCAATGCAATTACCTTTGGTCTCTTTGTTTTTAAAAACAGGATGGACAAGGCATGCTCGCTCGTTATTTTATTCAGCCTCTCGCTATACTGACTGCCCTGATGCTTATCTCGCCTGCGGCACTGTCACAGGTCGACGTGGGCAGCTTGAAGTCAGCCGTGGAGGGGGCGTGGCAACGCTCGCCACAGGCACGTACACTCGAAGCCCGACGTAGCGAAATACTTGCAGGGCAACAGGCTGCACAGTCCTGGATGGCAGGTTCGCCATCCTTGGGGTTATCCGAGCATAGTGATCGCTGGACGGATCAAAACGGCGTACGGGAAACCGATGTATCCCTGAGCATACCGATTCGGCTCCCCGCTCAAAAATCCGCATTGCAGACATTGGCCCGAACCAGTGCCGGCGACCTGGAAGCACAAATTATTCATGCCCGCCTGTCAATTGCCGGCGAGGTGCGCGAACATTTGTGGGCAGTTGCTGCGGCACAGGCAGTCTTGAGTGAAACGCAAGATCACCAACACCACTTGGAAGGTTTGACTGCGGAAATCGGGCGCCGTGTAAAGGCCGGCGAACTTGCGCGCACCGATGGCATGCTTGCGCGACAGGAGGTGCTGGCAGCCGAGGGTGCGGTGGCCAATGCACAGGCAAAATTGTATGAGGTGCGCACCCGATACAAGGTACTCACGGGCCAGCCCGACATTCCTGTTCCGGTACCGGAGCCTCTGGCTGCCGAACAAACTGCACCCCACCCGCGCTTGCACTCTGCTCGCGGCACGCTCAACCGCACCCAGGCAGCGCATAGCGTCGTCAGGGCCACCCGTAACGATCCGCCGACGATTGGCATTGCAATGCGCCGGGAGCGAGACGGAGCCAGCGGTGGCAGTAGCCGTAGCGTCGGCCTCGCAGTGCAAATCCCGTTTGGCAACAGCGTGCGCAATCGGCCGGTGGAAGCCGCTGCATTGACGCAAATCCAGACCGCAGCAGCAGAAATGGCGCAAGCAGAAGCCACAGTGCAGGGCGATGCTGAATTGGCACGCCAACAGCTGGCAGTCTCCGAAAAGGCGCAGGGGGTTGCGACCGCACGTGCTGCCGTGATGCGTGAGCACACACAGCTCATTGGAAAGGCTTTTCGGCTGGGTGAGCGTGGCCTTGCCGATTTGCTGCGTTCCGAAGCGTTGTCCCACGAGGCTGAAATCGCAGTACGGCAACAACAAGTCGCGGTAGGCCTTGCACATGCCCGCCTGAATCAGGCACTCGGAGTTCTCCCATGAAAATGCTGACGAAATTTTTAGTTGTTGCGATGTTATCCACGTCAACGGCGTTAGCCGGGCCTGGTGCACACGGGCCAAATGGAGAGCATCTGGATGCGCCTGGCAGCCAGCATGCCCAAGTCGATACAGGGCCACGCATTGAAACGTTTACCGAGTCGTTTGAGCTTGTTGGGCAGGTTGAGGCAGATCAGTTCTCGATCATGATCGACCGTTATGAAACCAATGAGCCGGTGCTGGGTGGCAAGCTGGAAGTGGAAGTCAATGGGGCAAAAGCATCCGCCAAATTTCACGCGGATCATGGTGACTATGTTGTCAATGATGTGCAGTTTCTTAAGATGATTGCCGCACCCGGAAAACACGGCCTGGTGTTTACGCTCACCGCAGGTGATGAAAGCGATCTGCTTGAGGGCACGCTTGATGTAAAAGCAGTTGATGACGTGCATAGCCATTCGAGCGGTTATACAGGCTGGATCGTCGCAGGTGGATTACTCGCAGCAGTGCTTATTGCCTTGGCAATCAGGCGTGTGCGCCGTCAATCTTCAAACGGAAACTGAATATGCCAAATAAAATTGTTACCCTGATTATTGCATTGGTTGTTGCAGCTTTTTTCTCAAGCATCGCTTCTGCCGCACCCGGTGCTCACGGCCCGAATGGTGAACATCTGGATGCGCCTGCTGCCGGTACGGCCAGCGGCCTGGCACGCTTGCCGGACGGCAGCGTCAATGTGCCCAAGCTTGCTCAGCGACGCATGGCGATACGTACCGTCATGGCAATAGAGACCGAACAGCCGCTAACGGTGGAACTCAACGGACGTATCGCCATGGACCCAAACGCCGGTGGCCGTGTACAGGCACCGTTTGCCGGGCGGATAGAACCTGGCTCTGGCGGGTTGCCTGTCGCCGGGCAGCTTGTGACGAAAGGCCAAGTGCTGGCGCGTCTGCGGCCGGTTGCCAGTGCGATCGATCGCGGCAACCAGCAGGCAACCTTGGCTGATATCCGGGCCAACCGTCGCCTGGCAGAACAACAGGTCAAGCGGCTCGAATCCCTGGAAGGCACCGTCGCACAAAAGGATATCGAAGCAGCCCGCGCAGAGCTGGTCAGCCTGGGTGGGCGCGAACGTGCGGTATCGGGCAGCCTGAGCACGAGTGAAGCACTTGTTGCGCCAGCAGCCGGCGTCGTCGCCACTGCAAACGTCTTGAATGGCCAGATTGTCGAGGCGCGCGATGTGCTGTTCGACATCATCGATCCAAACCGGATGGTGGTCGAGGCAGCGACAACGGATGCAGGGCTTGCAAGTCGTATCAGTAGTGCCGGCCTGGTTGGATACCCCAGGGTGCAATTACGTTTTCAGGGAGGCGGGCGGGTATTGCGCGACGGGGCACTGCCGCTGACGTTTCGGGCAAGTGCAAAGGATGCAGCACTTGCAGTCGGGCAGCCTGTCACGGTAGTGGCCGGGCTGACGGACAAGGTAAAAGGCATTGTATTGCCGGCAGCCTCGCTGGTGCGCAATCAGGCTAATGAATCGGTTGTCTGGATCAAATCTGGCACCGAGCGCTTTATTGCCCAACCGGTCGAGTTCAAGCCTCTGGACGGCAAGACAATCATCATCGTTAAAGGCTTGGCGGCAGATAACCGTGTGGTGGTGTCGGGTGCCGCGCTGATCAACCAGATTCGATAGGAAACGACGCCATGTTCAACTGGATCGTCCGCTTCAGCCTCGGTAATCGGCTCTTCGTCTTGGTCGCGGCATTGCTCTTCGTAGTGTACGGCGCGCTGATGGCTTCGCGCACGCCTGTGGACGTATTTCCTGCGCTCGACAAGCCACTCGTCACCATCCTGACCGAAGCCGGTGGGATGGCACCGGAAGAGGTGGAGCAACTCGTGTCGTTCCCGATCGAGACAACCTTGAACGGGATGCCGGGCGTGACGCGCGTGCGCTCCGTCTCGGGCGTCGGTCTATCAATCGTCTATGCCGAATTTGACTGGGGCACAGACGTTTATCGTAACCGCCAGCTGGTCTCGGAGCGGCTGGGCTTGGTCAAGCAACAGCTGCCCGGCGATATCACGCCGATCATGGGGCCGGTGTCGTCCATCATGGGTGAGATCATGCTGATTGCACTGCCGATTAACATCGCTAAAGCAACACCAATGCAGGCGCGGGAGTATGCCGATTTCGTTTTGCGGCCGCGATTACTCTCCATTCCTGGTGTTTCGCAAGTGGTGCCGATTGGTGGCGAAGTACGGCAACTGCGGGTGGAGCCCGATACGGTGCGCATGGCCCAGTTTGATGTGACGCTCGAACAGGTCGAAGCGGCATTGCGTGGTTTTGCAGCCAACACCAGCGGCGGCTTTATCGATTTGAACAGTCGGGAATATCTGATTCGCAATCTTGGCCGCACCAACCGTTTGGAAGATATCCAGGGTATTGCCGTGGCTTATCGTAATGGTACGCCGGTGCTGCTGGAACAGGTGGCATCGGTTCGATATGCCGCCGCTTTCAAGCGCGGTGATGCAGGAATGAATGGCAAGCCCGCCGTGATCATCAGCGTGCAAAAGCAGCCCGATGCCGATACCGTGAAATTGACGCGCCAGATTGAGGGCGCGTTATCGGAGCTTACGCAGGGCTTGCCGGCAGGCTTGTCGGCGCCGGAAGTGCTGTTCCGCCAAGCCGATTTTATCGAATCGTCGATTAATAACGTGGTCGAAGCATTGCGTGACGGCGCTATTCTGGTGGCAGTCATTCTGTTTCTGTTTTTGCTTAACATCCGCACCACGGTCATTTCGCTCGTTGCCATTCCATTGTCGTTGGCGGTGACCGCAGTCGCATTTCATTTGCTCGGCCAATCGATCAACGTCATGACGCTTGGTGGCCTTGCCATTGCAGTCGGTGAACTGGTTGATGATGCGGTTGTCGATGTTGAAAACATCTTGCGACGTTTAAAGCAGCGCAAGGCGCTGGAGAACCCGCCGCCGGTACTGGAAACCGTCTGGCGTGCTTCGGTGGAGGTGCGCTCGGGAATTGTTTATGCAACGGTGATTGTGGTGCTGGTATTTGTGCCCCTGTTCGTCTTGCCCGGCATTGAAGGCCGCCTGTTTGCACCGCTGGGCATCGCCTACATCGTTTCTATCCTGGCGTCTATGCTGGTGTCGATGACGGTTACACCGGCATTGGCCTACTATCTGTTGCCAAAGATGAAGCAGCTAGAGCATGGCGATGGTCTGGTCGTGCGTCGTTTAAAAGCGTGGGATACACGTGTACTGGCATGGTCGTTTCCGCGTGCAAAACCCATTTTGGCGACAGCGGTGATTGCAGTTATTGTGGCGGCAGCCAGCGTACCGTTTTTTCCGCGGGCTTTTTTGCCGGCATTCAATGAAGGTTCTTTGGTCATGGGAATGACTTTCACACCCGGCACTTCATTGGCCGAATCGAACCGCATGGGCGCACTTGCCGAAACCCTGATACGCGAAGTTCCTGAAGTCACCAAGGTGGGGCGCCGTACCGGGCGTGCCGAACTCGATGAGCATGCCGAAGGCGTGCATTCATCGGAGCTCGATGTGGACCTGAAACGCACAGCCAGGGATCGGGAAGCCGTCATGGCCGACATTCGTGCCAGGCTGGCCGTTATACCTGCATCGATTGCAATCGGGCAGCCCATTTCGCATCGGCTGGATCATCTGCTGTCTGGCGTCAGGGCGCAGGTGGCGTTAAAAATCTATGGCGATGATATCGATACGTTACGCGGCCTTGCCGAAGGCCTACGAACCAGGTTAGCCACGGTGCCCGGATTAGTCGATTTATCGGTCGAGCGGCAGGTATTGATTCCACAAATCAATGTGCGCGTTGATTATCGCAAGGCAGCGCAATATGGCCTGGCTCCCGGGCAGGTGTTACAAAGCTTGCAAACACTTTCCGAAGGCCAGCGCATAACGCAGGTGGTGGATGGCTCACGGCGCTTCGATCTGATGATTCGTCTGCCTGACCAGGAACGTTCACCGCAGGATCTGGCGCAAATCATGCTTGATAGCCCCGCTGGCCGCATTCCTTTGTCGGCCATTGCCACAGTCGAGGAGGGCGATGGGCCCAACCAGATCGGGCGAGAAAACGGCCGGCGTCGCATCGTGGTGTATGCCAACACCGATGGCTCCGATATGTCACGAGTCATTGACGACGTACGTCGGGCGATTGCAGCCACGCCACTTCCGGGAAGCTACTTTGTAAGCATCGAGGGCCAGTTCCAGGCACAAGAGCAAGCGACCAAACTCATTGCGGGGCTGTCGTTGGCATCGCTGGCGATGATCTTTCTGGTGCTGTATTCATGCTACCGCTCTGGCGTACTCGCGCTGGTCATCATGGGCAATATTCCATTCGCGTTGATCGGCAGCGTGATCGCCATGTGGATTGCAAACGTTCCCTTGTCGGTTGCATCAATGGTCGGCTTTATTGCATTGGCCGGCATCGCCACACGTAACGGCATTCTAAAAATCAGTCACTATATTAATCTGTGCAAGTTTGAAGGCGAAACATTCGGCTTGCCGATGATCATCCGCGGCTCGCTGGAGCGGCTAACGCCCGTGCTGATGACGGCCTTGGTTGCTGCCTGTGCACTGGTGCCACTGCTGTTGGCTGCGGATGCGCCCGGCAAGGAAATCCTGCATCCTGTTGCCGTGGTCATCTTCGGCGGCCTGGTTAGTTCGACGATTTTAGATTCGCTATTGACGCCATTGATTTTCTGGCTGGTGGGCCGCAAGCCGTTGGAAGCGTTGGTGGCCGGTGAAACGACTGAAGCATATTAAAAAGGAAAACGTCATGAAAAAACACTTCACACTCGCTGCCCTAGTCGTAGCACAACTAGCCTCTGGCAATGCCTTTGCGCATGGCGAAAAGCCAAAGCATGGCGGCGTGTTGCAAGCCGTCAGTGACCTTAGCTTTGAGTTGGTCAGTAAAGATGGCAAAGCCACGATCTATATTGAAGACCATGGCAAGCCGGTTTCCACCGCAGGTGTTGTCGGCAAGCTAACCGTATTAAATGGCACAAATAAATCCGAAGTGCCTCTCGCGCCAGCGGGTGATAACAAGCTGGCTACAACGGGTGAGGCGAAACTGGGGAAGGGTACCAAGGCGATTGCAGCGTTAGTTTTGGCGGATAAAAAGGCGGTGAATGTTCGGTTTTCGGTGAAGTGAGAAAATACAGCCAATTTGCCTCACCATAGATTGCGTAGCTAAAAAGTCACTGTCCGGTTCACAAATAAGTGGCCCCGTTTGTTTGGACAGAATCTGTTGATTCTTAAGTGGTGCCTTGCCGATATAGGGTTATCCACGGCGCCGCTTGCCGCTCCCTTTGTAGAGCAAGAACGTGCGGCGCGGTGGGTAAGCCGGTCCAGCATCTACGCTGCCTGTTGCAGTGCAGGCAGGTGTTGAGTAATACTCATCCGGTGTCATTGCGTCAGGCGAACTGTGCGGCTGACGGGCATTGTAGAAGTCCAGGTATCGCCCAATTGCATCGCTTGCGTGGCTCACGCTCTCATAGGATCGCAGGTAGACCTCCTCGTATTTGATTGATTACCACAGACGCTCGACGAACACGTTGTCACGCCAGCAGCCACGACCATTCATGCTGATGGCGATAACATGGTCTCTCAACAGCTGCGTGAATTCCACACTGGTGAACTGGGTGAATTCACCCTGGCTGCCCTGGTCGGTGTTGAAGGTTTCCGGCGCGCCGTACTGATGAATCGCTTCCTGCACAGCCTCGATGCAGAAATCTGTCGTCAGCGTATTCGACAAACGCCACGCCAGCACTCGCCGACTAGCCCAGTCCATCACGGCAAACAGATAAATGGAGCCGCGTTTCATTGGAATGTAGGTGATATCGGCTGCGAAGACCTGACTGGGGCGCGTGACTGCCATGTGCCCCAGCAGATACGGATACACCAGGTGCGCAGCATGCGGCTACCGGCAAAGGGGTAGTCCAGGTGCAGCTCATTGATACGCCGCAGCACCGTCATCGAAGACGTTGCAGGCCCGTTCAAGTAACTGCTTCTTCCATTCGGTAACTTGGGTCGGATACACCTCGAACTGCTCGGCAATCTCGATCAAGGTCTTCTCACCCCGCAATGCCGTCAGTGCTACCTTGGCCTTGAAACCGCCTGAGCGGTTCCGTCTCGTTCTCTTGGCCATGCTCTTGCTCTTACTCCTGTGTTCGGCTCTTCAGCCTGAACTGTGAAGCGAAGCACCCACTTAAACTACTGCCCGAATTGTTGGGACCACTTCTGAAGCGCATGGTGCGGGAGAAACCGGCATCACTGACTGTGCCAGCAGCGATCAACCAGGTATGGTCGATGAATTTCATGCATGACGATTGGCTCGGGCAAGAAGTAGGCTGCGCTCAAGACGGTGCTGATACGCCGCTTACAAAGTTTTAATCTTGGTCGAGAATCAAAAATACACAACGGCTAGACCTTGTCGGCGTCAGATCCAGCGCGTGAGCGCTGACGCGGAAAAAAAAGTCAGCAGATGGGCAAATCTGCTGACTTTGCCACCAAACTACTTAAAGGGGCCAGCTCAGTTATGACGTGGTGCGCGTAGCTGGCGCGCATAAGCAGCGACATCGGCCATATCTTCGCGATCCTGCCACATGCCGAACAGCGGGTTATCCAGCGCGGATGATGCCCTTTGTTCATCCAATTCTTCCTCAATTCGCACCGTGCCGTGCGCGTTCAAGGTGGCAGGCAAACGAGCCCGCCAAGCAGAGGGCAACTCATTGAGCGCTACATGTTCAATCACCACGGTATTCATAGATCTGTCCTTTTTCATTAAGGATTAAAAGCCGGCTACTAAACTACCGCACCCAGTTTAAAGATCGGCAAATACATGGCAATAACCAAGCCACCGATTAATACACCTAGCACCACCATAATCAACGGCTCCATCAGTGAAGCCAAGGCATCCACTGCTTCATCAACTTCCTGTTCATAAAAGTCCGCGACCTTGCCCAGCATCTGGTCGAGCGAGCCTGATTCTTCCCCAATGGATACCATCTGCGTGACCATATTAGGAAACACATTGGCATTCTGCATGGCCACCGTCAAGCTGGTGCCGGTGCTCACTTCGGACTGAATTTTTTTGGTCGCATCGAGGTAGACCGCGTTGCCGGAGGCGCCACCAACCGAATCAAGGGATTCCACCAATGGCACACCGGCGGCAAACATGGTGGCCAAGGTGCGCGTCCAGCGGGCGATCGTTGCCTTGCGAATCACTGCACCAAAAATTGGTGCTTTTAACAATGCACGATCCATTGCCCGTTGCACCTTCAACGAACGACGCCATGATTGAAAAAATAGATACAAGCCACCGAAGAGGCCACCAAAAATCAGATACCACCATTCCACAAAAAAGTCGGAAATCGCCATCACGACCAGGGTGGGCGAGGGCAGGTCGGCACCGAAGCTGGAAAATACTTCTTTAAAGGCGGGCACCACCCAGATCATGATTACAGCAGTGACGACGAATGCCACGACCAGAATCGAGATCGGGTAGAACAGGGCAGACTTGATCTTGCCTTTGATGGCAATCGTCTTTTCCTTGTAGATCGCCAGGCGGGTGAGCAGGTCTTCGAGAATACCGGCCTGCTCGCCGGCGCCAACCAGGTTACAAAACAAGGGGTCGAAGTAAAGAGGAAACTTGCGAAACGCCTGGTTCAGACTGGTGCCGGTTTCAACGTCGCTACGGATATCCTGAATCAATTTCGATACGGATGGATTTGCGTGGCCCTTGGCGACAATGTCGAATGACTGCAGCAATGGCACACCGGCCTTCATCATTGTGGCCAGCTGTCTGGTGAAGAGGGTGATATCTTTTTCGGTGATCTTTTTGCCGCTGCGGAACGTCTTCTTTTTAACTTTTGTGGTGACGATACCCTGGCGGCGCAACGTGACGTTAACAATAGATTCACTGTTGGCGCGCATTTCGCCGCGCACTTGTTTGCCCGCTTTGTCCCGGCCTTCCCAAACAAAGATAACTTCAGCTGGTGATCGAAGCGTGGAGGTAGTGCGGGCAGCGGTGGCCATACGGGTACTCCCTGGGTAATTCATTCGTTTGTGCAGCCGACGACTTCTTCAAGACTCGTCAGACCCTGCTTTACTTTCATCAATCCGGATTGGCGCAGCGAGCGTACGCCGTCGCGCTGCGCCTGGGCTTCAATTTCCATCGCCGAGCCGTGCGCCAGGATAATGCGTTCAATCTCTTCGCTGATCGGCATGATTTGATATATGCCGACCCGCCCCTTGTAGCCGCTGCCACTGCACCGGTCGCAACCAACAGGCTTGTAAGGTGTCCAGGTGCCGTCGAGCTCTTCCTCGCGAAACCCAGCCTGCACCAAAGCTTCATCAGCAATTTTTGTGGCCTGTTTACAACTGCACAGGCGCCTGGCCAGCCGTTGCGCGGTGATCAAAATCACTGAGGATGCAATATTAAACGGCGCCACGCCCATGTTCATAAGGCGCGTCAATGTTGCCGGTGCATCATTGGTGTGCAGCGTCGAAAACACCATGTGGCCGGTCTGCGCTGCCTTGATGGCGATGTCAGCGGTTTCAAGGTCACGAATCTCACCGACCATGATGATGTCCGGGTCTTGCCGAAGGAATGCCTTGAGCGCGATTGGAAAGGTCAGGCCGGCACGGTCATTGATGTTGACTTGATTCACGCCCGGCAAATTAATCTCGGCCGGGTCTTCGGCGGTGGAGATATTGATGCCCGGCTTGTTCAAAATATTTAAGCAGGTATAGAGCGATACCGTTTTGCCGGAGCCGGTCGGGCCGGTAACGAGCACCATGCCGTAAGGCCGCTCGATGGCATTAATCAGCGTTGCTTTCTGGTCGGGGTCGTATCCCAGGGCTTCGATACCCATCTGCGCCTGGGTCGCATCCAGGATACGCATCACGATTTTTTCACCGAACAGGGTGGGCAGAGTGCTGACCCGGAAATCGATGGCCTTGGTCTTGGAGACGACTAGTTTCATCCGGCCGTCTTGCGGCACGCGTTTCTCGGAAATATCAAGTTTTGAGATGACCTTGATACGGGATGCCAGTTTTTCTTTGATCGCCAAAGGTGGTTGCGCCATTTCGCGCAAGACACCATCGACTCGAAAACGGATGCGGTAAAACTTTTCAAAAGGCTCGAAGTGCAGGTCGGACGCGCCCATGTTGATTGCGTCGGTCAAGATCTTTTGGAGAAACTTCACCACCGGCGCATCGTCGATTTCGACTGTATCGATCACCGGCGCTACGTCATCAACGCCAAAATTTAACTCCATATCGTCGCCGCTAAGCTCTCGCAACGACTGTTCGGCGCTTTGGCCGAATTTCTCAATTAAGTGCAGCAGAATCGGGTGCTCGACGATTACTGGCTCGACCGTCATTTCAGTTTGAAATTTAATCTGGTCGAGCGCCTGCACATTGGTCGGATCAGAAATCGCAACGATGACCCGATTGCCACGCTTGCCCAATGCCACGACCCGTTGCGCCAACATCAGTTTTGCATCAAGGATTTTGTCCGGCAGTGCCGCAAAATTGTAGGCGGAAAAATCCAAGAGCGGATAGCCAAAGGTCTCGGAGCAAAAGGCAGCCAGCGAGCGCGCATCAACCAAGCCACTCACAAGTAACACATCGATAAACGGCGTGTTTTCTGAAGCAGCTTGCTTATTTAAGCCGTCGACTTGAGTCGCCGTAAGCCGGCTGGCCTGCAGCAATGCCCGCGCCAAGCCCGACATGGCAACACTTTGAGTCGTTGAGGAAAGCACTGCAGCCATAGGTTCCAGGAAAAATTGCGAAATTAAGACACTTAGCTTTAGATGATGCCTACCGGCATCTCATTTGTAAAGATATTGCGCTGGTGGGCAGAGCCGGTTGTGCGTATTTTGTACTGATTGCCACACAAATTTCATTACATAATTGCAAGACGCTGGTACTTGCTTCGATTTCTGCCACGTCTCAATTTTTAACAATAGAGCATGAGGTGTTTTTGGCATTTACCTGGGCGAATATAATGTTGTCTGCTGTGTCGGTGCACGTCTGGGCTTTTTATTGTCTGTCCTTGTTTTTGTTTGTTTTGATTTATTCATCTATAACGCCAGGAATGTTTTCCCAATGGACTCCTCTTTGAGTTTTGCCGAACTATTTCGCATACTCGTGTTGCCGCCTGCGGGTTTGTTTCTGCTTATTGCCATCGGTTTAGTAATCAAGAGGCGCCGACCACATTTGGGTCGCATCGTAGCAGGGTCGGCACTGGCCGTTTTCTTCGTGCTATGCATGCCTGCCGGTGCTGACCTGCTCGTCACACCCTTGGAAAAACTGACCTCTGCACTCAATCCCCGTCAACTCGGCGGTGCCCAGGCAATCGTTGTACTAGCTGCCGGCCGCCTGCAACGCGCTCCAGAGTACGACAATTCACATATTCCTGATTATGTGGCGTTGGCGCGCTTGCGCTATGCAGCCCACTTACACCATACGACAGGGCTACCGATTTTGGTAACTGGAGGAAATCGCACAAAAGATGCTTTGCGCGAATCAAAGGCTGCCGGCATGGCCCGTGCGTTGCGCGAAGATTTTCTTACGCCGGTGATGTGGGTAGAGGAAGAATCCGAGACAACGGCTGAAAATGCTGCATTTTCTCGCAAAATACTGTTAAAACATGGCATTACTAAAGTGCTACTCGTAACGGATGCGATGCACATGCCTCGGGCAGAGCGAGTATTCAGTGATGGCGGCATGCAGGCGGTTGCAGCACCAACAATGTTCTTTACATTGGATTGGCTCGATCCCAATGCATTTTTTCCAAGTGCCGAAGGGTTGCGTCGATCTTACTACGCAAGTTATCAATGGTTTGGTTTGGCCTGGTATCGATTCAAGGGAGTAGGGAAATGACGAGTGTCATAAAGGCTGTTTGCGTCGGCGCTGGTATCGGCACATCTTTGGCCGGTATCGCCCTAAATAGCCTATTGTTGCTAGCTGCTTTTCCAGGTGCGGCTTCGGCACTTGATGCGCCGCCACACGTTGTCGTGCCTGTTGCCAGCTCTTATGAAAAAATCATACGTGTTGGCCCAAGCCGTGCAATACGCACGATTAGCGAGGCGGCAAGGCAGGCAAAAAACGGCGATATCGTGGAAATCGACGCTGGCGACTATGTGGCTGATGTCGCAGCCTGGCCGCAGGATAATTTGACCATCCGTGCTTTTAACGGTCGCGCACGGCTCCTTGCCAACGGCGCCATTGCCGAGGGAAAAGGCATCTGGGTAATGCGTGGCGGCAAAATCACTGTCGAAGGAATCGATTTTGTCGGTGCGCGTGCGCCACAAAAAAATGGTGCCGGCATCCGTTTTGAAAAAGGGCATCTGGTCGTACGCAACTGCACGTTCACCGACAATGAAAACGGCATCCTCACTGCCGGTGGCTCGGCATCGCTGGAAGTACGCGATAGCGAATTTGACAACAACGGAACCGTTGACGGTTTTGGCCACAGCATCTACGCCGGCAAGATCGACCGGCTTACCGTCAGCGGCACCTATATTCATCGTGAAGTGGGCGGCCATCTTTTGAAAAGCCGTGCTGCCGAAAACCATATCCTAGCCAACCGGCTGACCGATGAAATTGGTGGACGTGCCAGTTATGAGCTGGAGTTCCCCAACGGCGGCCTTAACTACGTTATCGGCAATATCATCGAACAGAATCCTGCCAGTGAAAACCCGGCGATTGTGGCTGTGGGCATGGAGGGTTATCAATGGCCGCGCAATGAGCTTTACCTGATCAACAATACTATTGCCAATGATCGCTCGGAAGGTGGAAATTTTCTGAATATAAAAAACGGCATTCAGCGAGTAAAGGCGGTCAATAACCTGTTGGTCGGCCCTGGGGCGGCAATTACCGGCACGACGGGCGAATTGATCGACCGCGTACTGCCGGATGCGGACGCGGTAAAAAATAGCGTGCGCACATTGGCCGTGCGCGCCAATAATATGCGTCGCGGTGTAGAGGGTGCGCCTCCAGCGACTGAGGCGGGCGAATTCGCCAATAATCTGCAGGTGGATTGGGATCAATTCATGCTGGCTTCGCGCTACGATTACCGCCTGCGTTCAGATTCCGCATTGATTGGCAACGTCGTTGCTGCCGGGTCGGCCAACGGCGTTAATTTAACGCAACGCCTGCAATATCTGCATCCAAGCCAAGCGCGGCCGCTGCGCGAGGAGCCAAAAATGCCGGGTGCGTTGCAAAGTGCGGCGCCGTAACACTCGCTCAATTGTTATGGAACACAAATGAAATTACTCACTTTTAGCACCCTCTACCCAAATTCGGAAAAACAGCATCACGGCATTTTTACCGAAACAAGTTTGCGGCACCTGCTGGCAACCTCGGGCGTGTCGGTAAGGGTTGTGGCGCCCATACCCTGGTTTCCGTTTAAGAGTTCTGCGTTTGGCCAGTATGCTTTTTTTGCGCGTGCTAGCGATAAGCAAACCCGGTTAGGTATCGATATTGTGCATCCACGCTTCCCGCTAGTGCCCAAAGTCGGCATGGTACTGACGCCATTTTTGATGGCGATGGCGGTCAAACCTGCAATTCAGCGCATTATTGATGAAGGCTTTGATTTCGATGTGATTGACGCCCATTATTTTTACCCTGATGGCGTCGCAGCGATCATGCTGGGTCGGCACTTCAAGAAGCCAGTAGTGATCAAAGCCTTGGGCACCGACCTTAACCTGATCCTGCAATTTGCTCTGCCACGCAAAATGATTCTCTGGGCAGCTCGGCACGCAGCAGGCATGAGTTCGGTCTGCGAAGCCTTGAAGACGGAATTGGTCAAGCTCGGTGTGGATGGTGACCGCGTGACGGTGTTACGTAACGGTGTCGACCTAGAATTATTCAAGCCTGTAGACCGCGCTGCCATGCGGCAAAAATTGGGCTTTGAGCATTTCACGTTATTGTCGGTTGGGCTACTGACCGCTCGCAAGGCGCATGACCTGATCATCAGGGCGCTACCGTTGCTACCGGATGTGCGGCTGGTGATTGCCGGTGGCGGTACGGACTTAAAAATACTGACTGACCTTGCCATTGAACTAAACGTGGATTCACGCGTGCGCTTTGTGGGCGGGCTGCCGCAACAGGAGCTACGCAACTACTATGGCGCCGCCGACGCGCTGGTGCTCGCTTCAAGCAGGGAAGGGTGGGCAAACGTGTTGCTTGAGTCGATGGCGTGTGGCACACCGGTGGTGGCCAGTAATGTTTGGGGCACACCCGAAGTGGTGAGCACACCAGAGGCAGGCGTCTTAATGCCCGAGCGTACACCGCGCGGCATTGCCGACGGCGTTACCGCATTGCGCGCGAATTATCCGTCAAACGACAGCACGCGTCAGTATGCGGAGCGGTTTAGTTGGGATGAGCCGACACGGCTGCAACTGGAAATGTTTGAAAACATACTTGGCAAGACCGGTGCCGTGTTAAGCGACCGCCTATAAATTTGGCAAGAAATTGACAATTATCTGAATGTTGCGTTTTTAGCAATGTCTCTTCGTGTTTCGCATTTAGCTAAACGACAAGTTCTCTGATAATAAGCAGAACCAATCACTGATTTCTCGCTCTTTTTCATGCCTAAACCAATTTTGCCTTCACGCTACGCCGGCGCTGTCTCAGCTGCGTCTTCTCCTGCCACTTCCTCATCCGAGGCAGCCGCCTCCGACAGCACCATCACGCGGTCGGCCAAATGGGCGGCGACTGTAACGCCAGAAGATTTGGTTGAGCAGCATCCACTCAAGCGTCAAAAGCTTGTTACTTCCGGCTTGTCCAATACCGCACAACGTGGCCCTGCCGCAACGTTGCCGCCAGGGCGCTCGGCCTCTCCAATCAAGGTAGAGGCGGCCGCTGTACTTGCAAGAACCCAACACCATGAACGGCTGCGCAAATTAACCCCCAATGATTTACAAGCGGCTGCGTTAGTTTTGCGAGGAAATAGTAGGGCAGGCAACAACTGTGTGACCTTGACCCTTGGCATCCTGGAATTTTTACGCACTGGCGTTATGCCCAACCGCGCCGACTCTCGATCAAATACGCCTCATGACTTTGCGGTCAAAGTCATGGTGGGATTACAGCATCAAGCGATTAAGAAAGAACCTGATGCCCCAGGTAATAACGGCAGCGACGGCGATGATGGCGTTCTTGGAGATAGTGACCATGAACAACCCGATCAAATCATGACCAGCACCATCGTGCATCACAGCCAGCGGCTTTCCGCATTCATCCCCCCGGACCCGGTAGATAGCCTTGAAGTAGGGCCCAACACAATACAGATGCTGGAGCAGATTGTTTATGATGTAGACCGATACAGCCAGCCATTCATGCAGTTTGATCAAGTGCCTGACATCTTGCGCCAGCTTGCGCTGCATTGCGCGCTAGCCAACCATGGCAATGGGTCGCCTGCCACTTACGGAATCATTAATCTTGGCGCTGCCAATGCCGAGCTAGTTGGCCATCAGATAGCGTATTTCGCTCGGTCGAACGAAGTGATGTTTATTGACTGCCAATCAATTGTCAACGGCACGGGAACAGCCGTTGCATCAACGCTCGATGCGCTATTTAACTTTGGGCAAACAGGTACGCCAGCAGAGTTCCAAAGCAAGATCTTTGTCACACCTTCTTACCCGTTCGTTGCTGCTCAGGTGCTTCGTGAGCAATTGAGCAATAGTGGTGTCCGTGTTGGTGCTCGTGCCGAAAGTGACGATGTGCCCGTTCAGCCTGTCGCTATGAGTGCCCTGCCAGGTATAGCTGCATCGCATGTTAATCAGCCAAGAAAACCATCGCCTCAACCGCCGGTGATGACTCCGGCAATTAATTCAGCAACTAATTCAGCAGTTAATCCGGTTGTGCAAAGTGCGGTGTCTAGTGTTTCTACAAATACCGAGCATATGCCAGTGCCAGTGCCAGTG